>CETX01084888.1_pt1 | contig 49569 bp, 40 predicted proteins | sample 356501 | NCBI WGS metagenome assembly CETX01 (sample SAMEA2623390, study PRJEB7988) | marine metagenome | biome: marine biome (ENVO:00000447); feature: mesopelagic zone (ENVO:00000213); material: "saline water (ENVO:00002010), including plankton (ENVO:xxxxxxxx)" | depth 450 m | reverse complement strand
GAACGGGCACCGGTGTTGGCGGGCTTTTCCCCCATGATGCAGTTCATCCATATTGATGACATGGCCGATGCGATTGTACTGGCGTATAAAAAACCGACACGTGGAGTGTACAACGTTGCACCGCAGGACTGGGTAGCGTACCAGCACGCTTTGAAGCTCTGCGGCTGCAAACGGATTCCTGTACCCTCAATTCCGCCGATGGTGCCGAAGATGATCCTCGGCACGCTTAAGCTCAAGAGTTTTCCGTCCTACCTGATGGCATTCTTCAAGTATCCGGTGGTAATAGACGGGCGGGCGTTTGTTAATGAGTTCGGGTTTGAGCCGAAGCGACCGCTGAAGGAGATTTTCCGGTTTTATCGGGAGAATAAGAGGCCGGTTTAGTGCGCCAGGATGAAGAAGACCCCGCAATTCAATCAGCGGGGCTTTCTCAAAGGTGTGTCAAAGAAGCTGACAGTGTCAGCTTTTAGCACGTCCAGCCTTGCTTCTAAGCACAAGGCCACCGATACCGAGAACCAGCAAAGCCAAGGTTCCCGGCTCAGTGACTTTTGCCGGTGATTTGGGCGAAAATACCAGAAGATCCTGGGACTTCTTGGTAACGTCGTCGGCTCCTGTCAGGTCTGACGAAAGCACAAATAGATCATAGTTGTTCTGGAAATTGTCCAAAGAACCAAGCCATTCCCCTGCAATGCCTCGTGCATCAACGAATGCATGCGAGGCAAACGACCCACCAGTCAGACTCACATCGCTGGTTTTCTCATTGATAATCTCCCACAACGCGAGCTGGAAGGCAGCAGAATAGCCTGCATTTCCAGAGTCCCTAACGGAAGATTCGAACCCGGTATACAACTTCCCAATCTGATCAACTTTATCTAGATCAGAAAAATAACTGGTGGCGCTCAGAAGGGAGTAACCCACAACATTAGTCGTGTCCAGATAGGTGTGAATATCCACACAAAACGCGTCAAGCACATCTCCCGAAGAAATCTGGATTGGCGAAGTACCCTGAACATTACTCACCGAGAAGCGAAACATTCCTGCACGTACGTTAGTGCCAGTGCCGTCGTCTATGATCGTCCCGCCCCGAGAGCCGTCTGGAAACCCGCTGTACTTGAGATCCATCGTTAGGGGTGTGGCACCGGCAAACGCCGACACTGTCATCAAAACGATACCCGCAGACCAAGCTTTAAACATCTTCCCGTTATTCATCACTACTTCCCTCTCAGGCTTGCATCACATCAGAAACTCGAGAACTATCGAAATGGGTAGAACGCAGTTAACGGGCCACGAAAAAAATTTATCTATATTTCAGATGGTTAATGAATCCTAATGAGAAAAATCTTATTGATTAAAGTTAACCTGTAAAAAGTACTGACACTACTGGGAATTCGTTTACTGTTTTCGTTACACTCGGATTCCTTGATTACCCGCGATAACCCGCTCAATATAAAAGCGGGATAACCATGGGAAACACCAGATGTTCAGGGATTTGGGCGTCATAAGCCACGGTGCAGCAGCAATCTGCTTTTTGTTGCTTGCAGTTATCGTTGGCACTCGCTATCTGCGGCGAAACGTCGACCGCGCTCTTTTTCTTGCGGCCATTATTTCCTTCTTATGGGCCGCCGCGCTGGTCACACAGAGCCTCTTCGGCCAGCCAGACTTCATGATCCGTTATCTCCTTGAACTTCTCCGAGATACTTCCTGGTTACTGCTTCTCTTCGCGATCCTCAAGGATTCCTTTAAGTCATCCAGTCTCAGTACCCGCGTGCGTGCAATGCTGGCGATGAGCGGCGGTATTGTTATTGTTGGTTTAATGGTCGTCGGTGCATTGGAATATCTTCTCTCGCTCGAATTACTCAGCGGCAAGGCAAAAATTCTTGGCCAAATTGGGCTCTCCCTTCTCGGGCTCTCTATTCTTGAACAGATCTGGCGCAACTCCACCGGCCTTGGTCGTTCTAGCATGAAATACTTGTGCATCGGCGTAATCACTATCTTCGCATTCGATTTCTTTATGTATACCGATGCGCTGCTCTTCGGCCATATTTCGGATTCATTCTGGAATGCGCGAGGGTTTATAAACGCCTCGATGGTGCCACTGTTCGCCGTCAACGTAATCAATACCCGAAAACAGCCGATCGAGTTCCAGCTTTCCCGAACGGCGGTTTTTCATGCCAGCACACTTGTCTTTGCCGGCGGTTATCTGCTTTTCCTCGCGATGGGCGGTTATTACGTGCGAGCTTTGGGGGGCAGTTGGGGCGAAGCACTTCAGGTTCTTTTTCTGACCATTTCCCTGGTATTCCTTGCGACGCTGCTTTTGTCACGTCGCATACGGGCCAGACTCATGATTCTGATCAGCCAGAATTTCTTCGACTATAAGTACGACTACCGGGAGGAATGGCTGAAAATGACCCGAGAACTCGCGAACCTGAGTAACGATCCCCCGTTGCCAGAGCGGGTGATCCGAATTCTCGCCGGACTCGTCGAAAGCAACGGGGGGGCAATCTGGCTGAAAGGCGAAAGAGATGCTTATATCCTTAAAGCTGCCATCAACCTCTCAACACCGAAACACACAATTATCGATAACAATGCAGAGCTAGTTCGTTTCTTTTCGGGCCGGGAATGGATTGTCGACCTGCATGAGTACGGGGCTGATCCGGTCAGCTACAACCTGCTTGAAATACCGGACGCAATCGCGAAAACCCCGGATGCTTGGTTGATTATCCCTCTCTATCTCGGAAACGACCTGTACGGCATGGCACTGGTTGGCAACCCCTACGCCCGAGTAGAGCTTAATTGGGAAAACTTCGATTTGATCAAAGTTGTTGCCCGGCAAACCTGTAACCTCTTGGCACAGGCAGATGCCCAAAACCGGCTCTCCAGAGCCATGCAGTTTGAAGCTGTAAGCAAGGCATCCGCCTTTATGGTACACGACCTGAAAACCGTAATTGCCCAACTCTCACTTCTGGTCAAGAACGCTCCGAAACACCGAAACAATCCGGCATTCATCGACGATATGATCAACACTACCGAACACGCCGTTCGTAAGATGTCGAGCCTGGTAGATCACATCCGAAGACCAAGTCGCGATGACGAAGATCAGCGGGAATTACTGAATCTGTCCGAGCTCGTTTATGAACTCATCGAACACCATCAACGACTAGCGCCAGCCCCCCACCTGGAGGGCGATTCCCCTGAGGCCATAGTAAAAGCTGACCACGAGCAACTTCGCAGCGTTATCGGCCACCTGATTCAGAACGCTCAGGATGCGACACCGAATAACGGTGAAATATCGCTTACTTTGAAAATCGCCAAGGGTAACGTGGTGCTTTTTATACAGGATACCGGCACGGGGATGACCAAAGAATTCATTTCAAGCCAATTGTTCAAACCGTTCGAGAGCACCAAAGGCCTCACGGGTATGGGAATAGGCGCTTACCAGGCCCGGGAGTACATCCGAAAAATCGGTGGCGACATTGATGTAACCAGCGAGCCAGGCATTGGCTCCTGTTTTTCGATAAGAATTCCTTTGGCTTCTGAAAAACTCAAAGTGGAAGAACTGAAAAGCCTCCGGCCAGTTTCCGTTACAAAGGACCCACTTCATAGCGCCAATTAAATGTCAGAAAGAAATTGAACCTCAAATCGACATTGCAAACTGTCAATGTTCAGTTAAGAATCACAGTCAGGAACCATATTTATAAAAAAGGATTTACTGCTGTCGTGACTAGAAGACTCTTGATTGTAGAGGACGATCCGGGCCTGCAAAGCCAAATGCGCTGGTGCTTTAGCGACGATCTCGAAGTATCCGTTGCGTCTGACCGCGAGCAGGCGCTGACAGCGCTAAGGAGGGTTGAGCCCGACGTAATAACCCTGGACCTTGGGCTCCCACCGGATCCTGGAGGAGCCTCTGAAGGTTTCAGCCTGCTTGAGGAGATTCTCCGCCTTTCCCCCATGACCAAAGTAATTGTCGTCACTGGACGCGAGGATAAGGAAAACGCGGTCAGGGCAATTGGCATGGGCGCGTCTGATTTCTACCAAAAACCGCTCGATGCCGAGATACTAACGTTCGTTGTGAATCGAGCATTCCGGCTGGCAGAACTTGAAAGGGAAAACCTTGAGCTAAGCCGCCGTGGCAACGGAACGAGCATCCGAGGCATAGTCGCGGCAAGCCCTCAGATGCTGGCCGTCTGCCGAACCCTCGAAAAGGTGGCGCCGACAGATGTAACCACACTCATCACTGGCGAGACGGGAACTGGTAAAGAACTTCTTGCCCGAGGCATTCACGAGCTCAGCCAACGGGCATGCAAACCTTTCGCTGCAATCAACTGCGCAGCTATCCCGGAGAACCTGCTGGAAAGCGAACTTTTTGGTTTTGAGAAGGGCTCCTTCACAGGCGCCAATCAGGCCAAGAAAGGAAAAATCGAAAGTGCCAACGGAGGAACGTTATTTCTGGATGAGATCGGGGACATGCCCATGGCACTCCAGGCAAAATTACTTCGCTTCCTTCAGGAACGGGTTGTTGACAGGGTGGGTTCTGTCGAACCGATCCCGGTAGATGTTCGCGTTGTTTGTGCAACCCACAGGAACGTCAAAGAACTTATCGATAGCGGTTCTTTTCGCGAAGACCTCTATTACAGAATCAGCGAAATCACACTGGACGTACCCGCTGTTCGAGATCGAGAGGGCGATGCCCTCGTGATCGCTCAATCACTCCTTAAGGCTCTTGGCAAACAGATGGAGCGCCCAAATCTCGCGTTTTCGGAAGATGCAATTAGCGCCATCTCCAGCTATTCATGGCCCGGTAACGTAAGGGAGATGATCAACAAGGTGAAACGCGCCACGATAATGGCCGAGGGAAAACGAATTACTGCAGCCGATTTGGAGCTACCCGGAGAGGCCACCAACGAAAGCGAACACCTGAATCTCAGGCATGTCAGAGAAAACGCCGAACGTCAGGCGATCATACAGGCATTGAGAACCTGTAGCTTTAATATGGCGAAGGCGTCACGTCTCCTGGGCATTACCCGCCCCACCCTTTATAACTTGACCGATAAATACAACATAGAAACTTCTGTCGAGCCCTCAAACCTTTGAGGTAGAACACGGGAAATCTCTGGATTTTATAAAAAGGAATAGACCATGAAGTCCACTTCGTTAGTAGGTGCCACCATCCTCACCGTTGCCCTGACCTTCGGTTTGGCTGGTTGCAGCGAAGAAAATGAGATGAGTCAGGAAGACATCCAGTACCTGAGCCATATCGATCAATCACGCTTCTTCCAGCGCCAAGGCGAGCTCAAGGCCAGCACTCTGGAGGCACGAAGCGCCATTGAGCTAAAACCTCAAGCAACGGAACCCTATTTCCTTATTCTCGATAATCTCCTCCAGGCCGGTGATGCTCTCAACGCAGAACGCCAACTCAATCAGGTCATGGATAAACTCGGTTCAGGTGAACTAGACCCCAAAGTGAGAAACAGAGCCATACTGATCCGTGCAGAAGCAAACCTGATGCAGGGTGAGTTCGAGGATGCACTCTCAACCCTGGAAGACTTCTCCAGCTCGGATCGCCCCACAGAAACGAGAGCCGCTGTGCTCACAGGCCGAATTCATCTTGCCGCCAATCAACTTGATTCAGCTGAGAAAGCATTCAGGAAAGCACAAGAAATTGACCCAACAGAGGTGGAGTCACTGGTCGGCCTGTCAAAGACAGCATTCGCGAGTGGCGACGAAACCAAAGCCCGTTCACTGATGAGCGAAGCAGAAAACCTTGATGCAGAAAGTACCGAGCTTTGGCTCTGGAAAGCACAACTTGCTGACCACAATCAAGAATGGCAAATGGCAGAAGACGCCTACATTCGGGCCCTGGAGGACATTGGTCAATACGACATAATGACTCAACGCAAATACGCTACGATCTCTGCCTTGATCCGTGTTCTGCGAGCTCAGGGCAAGCAATCCGAAGCATATGTTTACGAGGAGATATTGGCCAAGTCTGCTCCTGGCACGATAAAGAGTAACCTCGTTGCCGCTCAGGATGCTCTAGATCAGGGGGATCTTGATGAAGCCGCCCGTTATCTTGAGGAAGTGCTGAACCAGGCACCAAGGCATGAGCAAAGTGCACTGATGCTTGGCCTGGTAAGGTTCAGACAGGGTCGTGTAGACGAAGCAGAGCAAATCCTCACCCCCATCGCCGAAGCTGGAAAGTCGGAAACCGCCAGCAAACTTCTCGCTGCCACCAAACTTCAACAGCGAAACCCTGAGGGCGCGCAGGAGATACTTGATAAGCTGGATAATAAAGACTCCGACCCCAATACCCTGGCAATGGTCGCAATTGCAGCCCTTGCAAGCGGCGATTTTGAGTCTGGCGAGCAACTGATGGATCAGGCTCTGGCGGGAAACCCGGACAATCACGATCTCAGACTGCGATACGCCGCCTATCTGAGCCAAACGGGACAACATGAGAGGGCAATCGAGCAGGCCGGCTATCTACTTAAGCATTCGCCTCAGATTGAGCAAGCAAGGAGTATCATCATCCAGTCCCAGGTTCAGTCCGGCAACCTGAATGCGGCAAAGGAGACGGCCGATAGATGGATAGAACAGTTCCCTGAAAGCAATGCGGCTCTCATTATGCGGGGCAACCTTGCTGCGGAAGAAAAAGACTTTCAGGCAGCGCGTGATTTCTTTTCCAAAGCAAACGCAGTGGCCCCTGAATCCCCGGCTGCATTTTTGGCTCTAGGCAAGCTCGCAGCGGGGCAGGACCAGCTTGAACAAGCACGGGAGCATTTTCGCGAGGCTGTGCGCCTAGCCCCTGACAATCGCTCAGCACTTCAGGGGCTTGCTGCCATTCAGCTCCGGGAAGAAACAGACAAATTCATGCGCCAGATTCTCGATAGCCAGCCTGAAGCCATCGGGCCCCGGATATTACTTCTGGAGTCTGCCCTCAGAGATGGTAATGAGGAAGAGGCCGACAAGCTAACGGCCGTGCTGCTGGACCGAAAAGAACAGAATATACCGTCACCGGCTTCCGCTCTCGTCGCAAATATCTATAACAACACCGCATTGGCATTACGTTCAGCAGGACAGACCGAACGGGCCGCCAAAGTTCTGGAACGAGCTCGGGTACTGTTCCCATCAAACGAGGAGATTGCAATTCAGGCGGCAGGACAAGCATTTGCCGAAGCCAGGGAAAACGACGCCAGAAAAATCCTGCAAGAAGTGAAGCAGCAGCATCCTGATTCCGCTCAGCCTTATGCGACAGAAGCTGCATACTTTGAGAATAGTGGAGACTATCAGCAGGCGGCCGATCTGTATCGCCTCGCTATGGAGAAAGAGGCCAGCCCCGAATTGGCAAACAGCTACGCCCGGAATTTGCAGAGCGCAGGACAGCCGTCAGAGGCGCTCGCCTTCCTCGAGTCTGTCGGTGAAACCTATCCCGATAGTGCCCAGCTGCTATTCACCAAAGCAATCCTCCAACAAACTCAGGGCAACGGCAGCGCTGCCCGGACGAGCTATGAAAAACTCCTAGAATCGAACCCGGAAAATGTTGTGGTTCTGAACAACCTGGCCTGGATCTATCACGAGGAAGGCGACAAACGTGCCATCGAACTTGCCCGCCGTGCATATGAACTGAATCCAGATAATGGTGCGATTGCGGATACCTACGGCTGGATCCAGCTCCAATCCGGCAACCCGCAGGCAAGCATTCCGCTCCTCGAGAAGGCTCATAAACTGAACCCCGAATCCGAGGAAATCGCGCTTCACCTCGCAGAAGCCTACCGGGCCGTAGGAAAAAATTCGGATGCTCAGAAAGTGCTCGAAAAGTTTGGTGACCAGGGATAACGTAAACGAGTATGGACGCCGTCTCGCGCTTCAGCCGACAGTACCTTTGGCTACTGTCGATCCCGCTGTTTGTAATCGGATTATGGGCAGAATGGAGGGATTTTCTTGACCTGTGGTCCGACTCCATTATCTACACGCATGGCTTTCTGGTTCTCGCTGGCACCCTCTATCTTCTTTTCCTGAGGAGGGACTCTCTTTCAAACCTCAGAATTAACGGATCGCCACTAGCGCTTTTTCTTTTGGCCGGATCGAGCACCGTTTTGCTGCTTTCACAAGCCGCCGACATACGTGTGTTCCGGCTATTGCTAGTACCCATAATGATTGTGTTCTGGGGGTGGGCGATATGGGGAAAGGGCTTTCTCAGGACAGCTGCTGGCCCTATCATGCTCCTGATTTTCGCAGTGCCGGTCTGGGACGATCTGTCTTTTGTCCTTCAGCATATCACTGTCTTTTTCAATGATATCTTTCTTCAGGTCGCCGGCATTCAAGCCACCATTCAGGAGTTTTACATCATCCTGGATGTTGGAACCTTTCTTGTAGAGGGAGGCTGCAGTGGCGTGCGCTACCTTATGGTTGCATTGTTTTTGGGAAGCTTTTACGGCCAGCTTTACTATCACAAGCAGAGTTCAACGATTCTTCTCGTTGTGATCGCCGGTGTCCTCTCGATGGTATCGAATTGGTTCAGGGTTTTCGGCATCATCGTAGCCGGTCATTACACAGATATGGAAACGTCTCTGGTTGAGGACCATGAGCTATTTGGATGGGTTGTTTTCCTGGTCCTTACTCTGATTCCGCTGTTCTTCATTTCCGCGCGACTGGAGCCTCACGCAACCAGCAGTAGCACACAAGCATCAACATACAATTCGACAAGTCAGCCCAAACGTTCATCTCTGGGCTGGCCTGTCATTGCTTCCTTATTGCTGGTCTGGCCAGCCACCTTACCCTTGGCCCTACAAGCAGAAACCGAGAGGGTTGCCCAGGAGTGGAATCCCACTTTGTTCCAGTCAGTACCCGGCTGGAGTGGGCCTCTGCCACACGCAACCCTATGGACTCCCGAATACACCAGGCCCGACATAAACCTTGCCGGTGTCTATGTGAGTCCAGAACTTCAGCAGGTCCAATTGCAGATTGTCGGATATCGCATACAAACTCAAAACAAGGAGTTGATCTTCTATGGCAATTCCCTTTTCAACCAAAAAGAATGGCAACTGGTATCAGAGCAGAAAAGGCAACTGGAAAACGGCTACCTGCCCAATCTTTCAAGGGTAAACGAAACAATTATTCAGCGTCGTGAGAATAACGAACAGGTCATAATCTGGTCCTGGTATGAGGTTGGAGATAGCCTCACAGATTCGCGACTGGAAGCAAAGCTAAAGGGAGCCCTTAACAAGATTAAAGGCGATAGTAGAGGCGCCCTGTGGGCGTTAGCAGGCAGGTGCAATAGTCAACAAATTGCTGACTGCAATAGCCAGAGGGTTGCTTTCAATTCATTTCTAAAAAGTGTCGGGCACCATTGACGTCAATAATTTAAACCTATACATACACAGAGTTATATTTGATTCAGGCCCAATCGCGAGTAACAGCTCAGAAAGCCATTTTATGAAGTCAGCACAGCAAACACCGGAGCCCAAAATTTTGAAATGTTGGGCATTATATGTCAGCCCGGCAAGAAACCATGTCAAGGACAGCGGCAATAACCTCTATATCCCGTTCAGCCACATCTTCGTGACTGGGCAAAGTCAACAGGCGGTCGGCAAAGTGTACCGCATTGGGATAATTAGCAGAATTCACTTTGAGCAACCCGTTGACACCACTAATATCCGGTAACGTTTTCTCATAGAAAGCGTTGGCACCGATTCCGCGACTATTGAGCATGCTGACTACACGGTCCCTGGTGTTGCGATCCGGCGCCAGTAGTCCGTACCGTAATGTCAGCGGCGCTGGTCCGGCGAGCTCCTCGGCCGGGTTATGCATAAACAAGACCCAGCCCCTGGAATCCAGAAATGACAGCGCCCGATAATACTCCTCAGCAACAGATGGTCTGCTTACTGCGCTGCGAATACCTGCAGACAGAAGTCCTAGAGGGAGATAACACCTGCGTATGGACTTGAGGGGTTTATATTCAGTTGAGCCCAAACCCAGAAAGGGAACCCTCCGCAGTGATCCATAACCAAAACGGCTGAGCAGAAAGTTGAAGATATTTCGTTTTAACGTCCACTTCCAGTCAATGGTTACTGATTCTTCGGGCAGCTCAGCGAATATGCCGTTTGCGGCATCACCATGGTCGCTGCGAACCAACAGTGCTCCACCACCCATGAGATTAATGGGCTTACCTCGTCCAAAACTCAGCACTGCACAATCCGCGAACGGCTCCCTGGCACAATCCGGTGGAAAACACTGAGCGGCGTCTTCAATTAGCCAGATGCCATGAGACTCACAGATGTTTCCGACCTCGGACAATCGTTCCGGAACGCCGAGGAACCCCGCAGCAATCACTGCCACAGTTGCTTTTGAAAGCGCCTCCGCGAGCTTTTCGGTATTCATTACCGGGCGATCGGGCAACAAATCGACCAGCACTGGCCGCGCACTCTGCGCCACAATCGCTGCCACCAGGTCCGGACACCCGTAGGCAGGAAGGATCACCTCCGGCGTGTCACCCTGCTGGTGGGAAGAGCGAATGGCCAGCCCCACAGCCGCAGAGAGGGCCTCAGTGCCGGAGCCCATAAACCAGGTCTGGTAATGGTCCTGCCAGGGTAAAGGCCGGCCCTGGTCATCCTCGGGAAGAGGTACACGGCTACCGACCGGTCTAAGCACTGCCATTGCCCCCTTCTGAGGCCCTGAAGATCATCGCTGGGAAGGTGACCATACCGTCATCCTCCGCCCCCTGAAAAAATCCAAGGTCGCCCGGGCAATCGCCAGATTCACCTGCACGAAGAAGTAAGGAATTTTCACGAACGTGCGATGCCGAAGTTCCGGCTTGATGTATCCGGCTATCACAACGCCGTAGAAAAGAATTTGCCCCAAAAGGGCGAGCGCGTAAATGCCCCCCTTGCCGGCCAACAAAAGCGATGAAACGAGCAGCAGAATCTGGAACCAAGGCACCGCCCATCGCATCAATTTGTGCCCAAACACCTGGAAGGCAAACCAGCCAAAACGAAACGGATTCAGCACTTCTATGTGGCGACTGATCGCTGTAAGACCCCGGATGATAGTCCGGATCTTGCGTTGATACTCCTTCGAGGCATCCGCAACATCCTGATAGTACCCAAGTACATCCGGCGCCGTCACCGCAACCAGCCCCTCTTGGGCACAGTTCAGAGCCGTATTGAAATCACTCGGGGAACAGATATCCCAGTCCTGATCACACACCTCCCTCCGGGCGGCAAAGAAGGACCCGCTCAGGCCGACCAGGCCAGCTCTCTCGCTTTCAACGCCCCGCAGCCACATCTCATAACGCACATAGGCACCCTCGCCGACCACACTGCCATCCCGGCTGACAAATCGGTCCTCACTGGAGACTGCGCCAACACCGGGATCATTGAAATAGCTAACCATCTTGTCGATGGCATCCTCAGGAATCGAGGTAGCCACATCTGAAAAGACCAGAATCTCACCCGTTGCTTTTCGAATAGCCTGCAGCTGGGCATACTCCTTACCTTTGCGCTCTTCAGCGCGGGCAAGCACAACGCCCTCACCTGAATACTCACCAACAATTCCGTCAGTGCGATCGGTGGACGCATCCGAGGCAACGATCAGCTCCAGATCTTGATAAGTAAGCTGAAGGCAATTCTCAATCTTCTCCCGAATGCGCCCCTCTTCATTATGGGCAGTCACAATCAGAGAAACGCGAGGTCGAGACTGAGGTTCAGGGTGCCGCTCTGAAGCGCCAGTACGTCGAGGAGAAAAGCGCAGAAGTAACGGATAGAGAAAATAACTGAATAAAACGCCGACAACCGAAACCCAGAACAAGCCCTTCAGCATTTCAATCCGTCCCTGTGTCCCTGATGATGACTTTTGCACCCTTGACTGGCAAAATCATTCTGCCTACAAACTATACATGGACGAATACGCCAAAACTACTGGCTCAGCCGACGGAGGCAACAGGCGTGGCAACCATCCGTTACTTTATCAAATTCTCGGCGCTTAGCGCGTTCGCCCTCTATGGTTGGATGCGCCTTAAAATCACCCGCAGCCCTACCCTCCTGATACTGACCTACCACCGTGTCTTACCAGAAAATGCCCCAGAGCGTGATTTCGAACAACCGGGAATGGTCATTTCACCTCAAAACCTCCAAAAACATATCCGGCTCATACGGTCCTTCGGTGCTGTCCCTATGCACTTGGACGAATGGCTGCGCATGAAAAAGGCCAAGGAGCTCCTGCCAGCACTCACGGTCGCGTTCACCTTTGACGATGGTTGGCGAGACAACTACCTCCACGCATACCCGATACTCCGAGAAGAAAATGTACCTGCAACCGTATTCTTAGTCACCAGGATGATCAATACTGAGGATACTTTCTGGCCGGAAAAAGTAATTCAGTTACTCCGCACACCCGGCAATAATCTGAACGATTCCTCTCTTACCTGGCTTCGGCCGTACATTGCTGAATCAGCCAACAAACCTACACCACTCTCTCTCCCGGAAGCCGACGAAGTCATCAACCGCTTAAAAGACCTTGATGACGCTACCATACTCAGGCACCTTGAATCATGCACCGCACTACTAGACAAGCTCACTAATGGATCACAGAGTACACCGGCAGTCTTGCAGAACATCGAACTCGCCGAAATGTCCAAAAACAACTTGGTTAAATACGGTGCCCACACCCGAAGCCATTTCCGACTGAACCGACTGAAAAGTAACGAAGCGCTAAAACAGCAGATTGCGGGATGCCGCTCCGATCTTGAGGCGATGAAGATCAACGTCACGCCAATCTTCTGCTACCCCAACGGCAACATCACCGAGAAGGCGGAGCAGATCGTTGCCAACTGCTATCAGGCAGCCTGCACAACCAAAACGGGCTGGAACAAATTAACCCGAAGCGAATACGACCTGCATCGGTTTAATCTCCATGATGGGAATAGCTCAACACCGCGTGCCTTTCTAGCTACCATTGGACGGAGCTTAATATGAATCAAAATCACATCAATGCACGCTTCACCATGGTACATATTTCTTCGGACAGCCTTGAGGCTCACACCGAATGTCAGGTTTACAACTGGCGCCGTGCACTCAATGCCAGCAATGACGTTGCCATAACAGCTTTAGTTCTTAACGCCATGCTGATGCGTGACAAACTTGGAGAACCGGGACTACAGGCAACCCATTCCGAAGAGGCGAAAACAGGCGATCGTCCACAAACAACAAAAATAACGAAAACTTTATTTACCTTCGGTATTCCATTAAGACTAAATTTCAAGGCCTAATAGATACCATCGTCTAGCAGATAAAACTGATGTGAATGGTAATAAATTCCTCAATTTCGTGATCGGAGACTAAAATGAGAATTTCAATTGTAATTCCGTGTTTCAACGAAGAGGATGTACTACCGATTACACTACCAAGACTTCTAGGTGAATTGTCAAAATTACATGATTACGCCCAAGAACAGCCACTTTTATATCTAGTGGACGACGGAAGTTCAGATAATACATGGAATATAATTGACCAAGCATCTGATGATCACAGTTTTGTTAAAGGAATTAAACTCTCTCGTAACTTCGGACATCAGAGTGCATTGTTAGCAGGACTTAAAGTAGCTGAAGGCGATGCCATTATCAGCATGGATGCCGACCTCCAGGATGACATCGAAGTGATACATAAAATGGTTGAAGAGTATCAGAAGGGCTCAGAGATAGTCTACGCAGTGCGCGATGATCGAGACACCGACAGTGCATTCAAGCGCCAAACTGCTAGCATGTTCTATAAACTCATGAGCTTGCTGGGAACTAATATCGTTTATAATCACGCAGATTATCGCTTGCTCAGCCGAAATGCAATAGAACAGCTTAGAAATTTCGGAGAGGTTAACCTTTTCTTAAGAGGGATTATTCCTCTTCTAGGTTTTCAATCCACCAAAGTTACCTATAAAAGGGGCGCACGAGCTGCGGGTGAATCAAAATATCCGTTTCGTAAGATGTTAGCGCTCGCGATAGACGGCATAACATCATTCTCAGTTAGACCACTTCGCTTCGTGGCGGGTATCGGAATACTGTTCGCTTTCGCAGCGATGATTCAGTTGGGATGGATTTTCTATGTAAAATTTGGCTTAGAATCCGCAGTTCCTGGCTGGGCTTCGACTTTGATACCGATCACTTTCTTTGGTGGAGTCCAGCTTTTTTGCCTGGGTTTAGTCGGCGAATATATAGGAAAAATATATCAAGAAACCAAAAGGCGACCGCTATTCATAATAGAAAAGGTAAAAGATAAAAGCTTGGAAAGTATGCCGAACACTCAGATAAAGCCAAGGGACTAAAGCAATGCAAACCAAGAAGCTGTTAAATCTGAGCGCGCTTACCATAATTTTATTTTCTGCAGCGGCTATTAGATTCTGGGGAATCGATTTTGGTTTACCATTCCTTTATAACACTGATGAACCAAATTTTGTAATGCGCGCTTTTAGGATATTGGGGACCGGAGACCTCAATCCGCATTGGTTTGGCCATCCTGGTTCTTTTACCATCTACAGCCTAGCACTCATAATGGGCATATACGCGTTTATCGGACTCGCACTTGGGCATTTTACCGATCTCGCATCAATAGAACTGATAACTAGAACAGATCCAAGTGAATTTTACCTAGTGGGGCGCCTCCTTATATTCACCTTTGGGATTGCTGTCGTATACCTAACCTATTGCTTGGGAAAAGCGTTCAGAGACCGACTGACAGGTCTCTTTTCCGCATTAATAGTTGGAGCGTCACCGCTTGCAATAGAGCTATCTCGACTGATACGTACAGATATGCAGATGGTAGCTTTTGTTCTTATCACCCTCTTCTTCTGCATGAAAATCTCCGAGGATTCTAGGCTAAAATATTATATATTATCGGGCCTATTTCTAGGACTTGCTATTTCTACCAAGTACCCCGCAGTAATCGCATGCTTATCCATAGTTACTGCGCACATTTTATTTAATAGACGAAAATCGAATCCGATATTATTTAATTTTAGGCTCGTAGTAATTTCTGCGATCTCCTCGATTATTGGCGCTTTTCTCGCTGCGCCGTTTTTATTTCTTGATTTTGGCACTGCACTACAAGACGTATCAGGTGAAGCACGGGATTATCATCTATCGTCGAACTCCTATGGACTATTCGACTCAGTTTGGAGATATATAACTGATGTTGTCCAAGTTAATATCTCGTTAGGTGGCCTGACCCTTGCTGCAGTAAGTATCATTACGGTAATCAGCAGCCCTTTAGTAAACTATAAGGGTGTAGTACTTTTATCATTTCTTGCTCCTTTCATTTTTTTCATTTCTTCTCTAAACCTTTGGTGGGAAAGGTGGGGTCTGCCACTAATTCCGGTATTTTCAATTTTTGCTGCTCATGGTTTACTAGTCATAGTAAATAATTTTAACAGTGTTCGATACAAATCAATTACAATATCTCTGTTTTTTTTGACAATGCTGCTTCCCATTAATAAATCTTTTCTTGAAACCAAAGAGCTAGCAACCAGTGACACAAGAACAGTGGCATTTAACTGGATAGAAGATAACGTTCCCAAAGGAAGCCTTATCTTAATTGAAAGTTACACTCCACAATTAATAAGAGAGAATTATCGAATTATTCAACCCGGGTTCATGACGCTAGAAAATCAGCCGGCACCAACCAAGTACTATAGAGCATTAGGCGTAATAGGGGAGCTTGAAAGCGCTGAAGCTATTAAACAGGCAAGCCCAGATTACATTATAATAGGCAATCAATATGAACGAAGAAAGAAAGGTGGTCCACGACTTTCCTACAGCATACCTATCTACAACTACATTTTCGAACACTATGAGCAAGTTTTCCAAATCGATCCCAAAGAAGGGGTTCGATCCGGTAATAGGGTACGGATTTTTAGTAAACCAAATGTAAAAAATGGCAATGATTGAAATTCGGGTCAAATTCTGTAAGTTTGTAACCATTGGAGCTGTTTCGACTCTAATACATTTTTTCGTATTATTTATGCTAACATTGAACCCGGAAGTTCCGCCGACATTCGCTTCTGCTGTAGGTTATCTCATCAGTTCATTATTTAACTATTATTTGAATTACAAGTTAACCTTTAAACATACAGGCCGGCATTCAACAACCTTGTTGAAATTCTACATTATGGTTATTTTTGGATTAGCGATAAACGCCCTTACATTTAAACTTATTTCAATGTTTTATGATACCCACCCTCTCATAATCCAAGCCCCCACAACTGCTATAGTTCTGGTTTGGAACTTTACGATCAGCCATCTATGGACTTACAGAAAAAGGGCGAGTCAGTGATTGAACTCCAGAACAAGCCCTTCAACATTACAATCCTTCCCCGAGACACTGGTGATGACTTTCGCACCAGTGACTGGCAAACTTATATCATTCTCAACATATACATGGCCAACGACGTCAAAACCAATGCCTCAGCCGACGGGATCAGAGGCGCACCAACCCTGAATCGAATACCACCTGCATCGATTCAGTCTCCATGAAGGAAGCAGCTCAACACCGCGTGCAATACTACCTACTATTGGACGAAGCCTGGTATGACCGAACACCCCTTAAAACCTCCTGTGACTGTCACTCACATCATTTCCGGTGATCTTTGGGCCGGCGCTGAGGTGCAGGTATACAACTTGTGCAAAGCTTTGAATAGAAGTGAGGAGGTGGCCGTAACCGCCGTAGTCTTCAATCGAGGCATTCTACATGACAGGTTAGTGGACCTCGGTATACCCGTGGGCTTGGCTGATGAAAACGAAGTAGGACCGCTGGGTATTGCCAGAAATATCGCTGCCCATTGCCGCCTGCAAGAGACCGACATCGTTCATACCCATGGATTCAAGGAAAATGTCTTAGGCATATTCGGTAAAGAGCTGGCAGGAGTTCGGTATTCGGTTCGAACGGTTCACGGGAATCCGGAACATCAGCTGTCCTGGCGAAAGCCTCATAAATGGCTAATACACCGACTAGACATCTGGCTTGGGAGAACCAGGCAGCAGGCGGTGATCGCCGTGTCCTCTCAGTTGGAAAAAGTATTGGGGCCAATATTTCCGGGCAGGGTTCGGAAGATTTTCAACTTTATAGACGTGCAAGAGCTTCGGAGCATTTGGTTGCCCAAGCCCGATAAGCAGTTGAAGCAGATAAGACTAGGCATCGTCGGCCGACTGGTCCCGGTCAAACGAATTGACATTTTTCTAAAAACGATTCAGCTTTTGGCCGAAGAGGGCATAAATTGTAAAGGCATAGTTCTCGGTGACGGGCCCTTACGTGATAATCTGAAAGAGTTGGCCCGCACTTTAGGAGTTGAGCAGCGTATTGAATTCAGAGGCTTCGTTAATCCCGCAGCAAAAGAGATGGTTACACTCGATGCCTTATTGATGACTTCAGACCACGAAGGGCTTCCAATGGTCCTCCTCGAAGCTCTTGCACTTGAGATTCCGTGCATTGGGCACAGAACCGGAGGCATTCCAGAGATCTTTAATGGTGGCAAGTGCGGATATCTAGTAAACACTCAAAATGAGACAGACTATGCTCAAGCGGTAAAGATACTGCTAAAGGACAAGCAGAACCTTAACCAAGCCAGACTTGGTATAGAGCATATTGAAAGTAATTTCAGTATACAATCTAACGCACCCTTATACTCCGACATTTATAGCTGCATATCTGGCTTACCCGAAAAAACGGATCAAGGTGCACTTTAGTTAAAACCATACACCAGCTCTATCATCTGCTTAAGGTTGATCTAAACGTCGCCAAAGCATCTATACGAAAACACAGAGCGGCGAGGGTGTAGACCAAAACACCTGCCAAAATCTGAACGGCCAGTAACGCCAAATGATCGAGATGGGAAAATTTGAAACCAAGATAAATCACTACTGCTCCCATCAGCATCGATAGTAAAACTATCGGATACAAGATCTTAAAAACCGAAACTGCAGCCAAATCTATCAACTTCCACACAGTGGTCATTGTATAAATGCCCGAAATCCAGGCTGCTACCACGATACCCCAAGCAACACCAATAACACCCCAGGACAATCCAATTACTACACACACTATCACCAAGGGACGCGTGAAAAGGTTGACTCTGAACTGTAGCTTTGAAGCCCCCTGTGAGAGATAGACAGCTCCCGTTATCGTAGCAATTGAGTTGATTGCCCCGGCCAAGCAGAAAACTTGGAGCACCGGAATCAATTCAATCCAGTGTTTACCCAGAACACCCAGTATAAAAGATTCTGACACAGCGAACATTCCCGCCATCATTGGAAAGGTAAGAAATGCAACGGCTTGGATACACTTCAAGTAGATTCTTCTGACTTTGGCTGTGTCATCCTTTAACGAACTCAAAGCAGGAAACATAACAGCGCTGATGGTATGTGAGATATTTTGTAGCGGGAAAAGCATCATCGATTGGGCTTTATCAATCAATCCAACGGAGTTGGCACCAAGATACTTTCCCGAAATCAGTTTATCGACTCTCATAGCGGCATACTGAAGGAGACTTGTCAGAAAGACATAGGCGCTAAAGCTGAATAACTCCTTAATGGCCGCCGGGCTAAATTCTTTCTTTGGTTTCCAGCCGCTCGTGGAGGATACGATGAAAAACACGATCATACTGTTCATTATTTGTTGAAACACGAGAGCCCAAAATCCGAACCCCATGTGAGCCAAATATATAGCTACTGCCCCACTGCCGGCCATGCCTAAAAAATCTGCCAAAGCCAGGTACTTAAACGTCATGGATTTAACGAGCACTTGCCTATGAACAAGACTCGCAGCTCCGATCACGAATCCTAAAGACAGCATACGGACAACAGGTTCGATTTGCGGCTGCCCATAAAAGATCGCAATCTGTTGTGAAGACATAAAGAGCACGGCAGCTAACAGCGTCCCAAGCCCAATATTGCACCAATACACCGAGTTGAAATGAACTGATTTAAGATCTTGCCTCTGAACCAAGGCAGATCCAAGCCCAACATCTGACAATAATGAGGCCAACCCTGTAAATACCAAAACCATAGCAATCAGGCCATAGGCTTCAGGCGATAAAAGGCGGGCTAACACTATTCCGATAAGGATCGAAACACCTTGGGAGAAGAAATTTCCCCCTGCGTTCCAGGCAAGCGCATTCAAAAAACGGTATTTAAAAGATATCATTATATGATATAACCGAATTTATTTGCGAGAGGCTGACAAATTTTTTTTATTACATTGTAGTTTTCTGAACCAAAGAAATCAGCCAGATCGACACCAGAATCCCCCTTACTCTGATACTGTTTGTTTAAAAATTCTGATATATTCCGAACAGGTTCAAGCCCCAAGTAATCACATGCCGAGTCGACGATTCCAGTTTTATCTTTGAGAAACTGCTCATACTTGATAAGGTACATTGCATCTTTGTTTTTCAGGTAAACGTTGGCTGCAACGTTCCAACGGTAAGCAAGAGCTTCGATATAGTTTCCCGACGGACATCCCAACCAAGTGCTATCGAGCGCCAACTTCCAGGTCGGCATAGAAGACAGCTCTGGCCAATCCTCCATATTAACGCCTTTCAGATCCCCGGGGATATTCAGTCGGTTAAGGATACTCCTGATGTTTTCGAGGGGATTTCGAATAATGAACGCATATCGCGCTTGAGGAAAGTGTTTCACAAGCTCTGGATAGAAAAACGTTAGTGATGGCTCTTTAAGTATTTTGGGGGAGAACTCAGACTTTTTTTGAAAAAGAAACTCTGAAAAACTACTCAGGCCATATCTTTGCTCCAGTAACCAAGAAGGATCCGAAAGTACACTCTGAATGTCCAGCATAACAGAACTGTCAGAACGTTTAGCAATCAAATCAGCAATTGCTGTAGAACCAGTCTTCTGGTTACCCAGAATCAATATCTTTTTCTCGCTTCCGATGGCATCTAAATATTGGTTCTTCTGTTTAAGGTATTTTTGATCCATTAAGACCTTTTTCTTTCGGACCAGTCTGTTGATTACCTCGAAATTGCTCATTTTCAAAACCCTCAACCTACCCCAGCGAGCTACTGCGAATTTTTTCTGAAAGTGTCTAGTGTAAACTTCACATTATCCTCCCAAGAGCATCCATGATTAATGGTTTTCCAAGCTCCAAAAGCAACACTCTCTCTTAATGTACTGTTTTCCTTGAGCTCTAGCAGCTTATCAAGGATATCTTCGGGCTCGTCGCTTACCAGCATTCCGTTAATTCCATGATTAATCACCTCCCGCATCTGCCCGCGATTTGAGGTAACTATTGCTGTTCTACAGGCCATATATTCAAATAGCTTCATTGGAGAATTATGAAAGCCATAGGGGGACCAGGGATAGTCAGGATGAAGTGCCACACATGCATCCGAGTTACAAATGGCATCAAGAATTCCCTCTCTATCGAGTCCCTGGCGGATTTCGACGTTTTGCCCCGTTGGAAGAAATTCAGTGCGCTGGTTAACCGCCAGAACAAACCGAATATCCGGTGCACGATTCCGTGCAAGTTCAATAACACGTGCCAGATAATCGAGTCCCTGCCAGGGGTAAATAGCACTGCCGCTATAGAACACCGTAAAATTATCGGACTCACGTTCTGCGCGACGTTTGTTGATCTCCTCCTCAGTTATTAAAGGGCCGCCATTCGGCAACACCCGAGCATCAGAGATGCCAAGCATTCCGCAAGCGTAATCGCGAAGCGAGGACGATACACAGATAGCCGTATCCACGCGACTTGCGAGTGAACGTCTCAGTTGCTCCTCTCTTCTGATGCCAGGCTTTTTCAGTGCCGCGTGAAACCAGCGCTTTGCTTGCTTAAGGAGAGACTCCCTGGCACCGAGCTTCCGACCACCTAGCCAGGAGAATGCCAGAGTTTCGTTAGCCGGTGCATTGATCTCCCAGACTACCGGCCGCTCTCCAGCCATCTCCATGCAGACACCAACTTCCGGCCATTCACTCAGATAACGGGCATCAATTCTGATGTAGATGACATCTATACTATTAACAAAGGACTTCAGGTCAGACTCAGAGGAGCCGGAGAAGTTAGTGGCACCAGGCATGCCGGGGTCTTCATGGACACATACTTCATGCCCTCTCTTCAAAAAACCCTGCACAAGTTCCAGAGCATGCACATGGTTACCACCTTTTGGCGGGTAGGCGTGCATTTTGTACATGTAACCGATTCTCACCCGGCAATCTCCTTATCACTGGCGGGGGTAGTACACTGGTCGGTGCTACCGCTTTCTGGCATGATAGCCCGCGCTGGTCTGTGCTGGATGCTACCATCGCAGCACCTGGTTGTCTGCAACGGAAGCCCTCCTAAGACAAACGGAACCCACAATGACAGATAAACAAACCGGAAATATTCTCCTTGTATCCAATTACCCATCGGATGTGGGTTATGCGTGGTGGCTGATGGAGCATTTCTGGGTATTACTTGCCGAGCATTTTGCCGCTGAAGGAAAACAGGCCTTCCTTGCTTATCCTAGCATTAGCAAGTTGCCAGCAAACATTGAGAAGAGTGCCATTCGAACGCTTGAACTCACGGTACCTGGCCAGACGGCTTCACAGCAATACGCCCTCAAGACCTTCATTAAAACGCACAACATTACCGACCTGTATCTGACAGATCGTGCTTGGTTCAGCCTGAGCTACGCCAAACTGCGTACCTGGGGCATAAAGAATATTGTTGTACACGACCATACCCCCGGGGACAGGCCTGCAATCGGTGGCCTGAAGGGCTGGATTAAAGCACTCCGTCACCGACTACCTAGGGTCTGTTGCGACGCACAACTCTGTGTTTCCGATCTGATGCGTGAGCGCAGCATCCACAATGGGCGACTACCCCCTGAGCGCTGTCACGTGGTGCAGAACGGCACCCCCCCGGTCAAATCCTCTGACCGAACCCGGGAAAGCCTGCTGAAGAGTCTGAATATCCCGCCAGACTGCACCGTGTGCATCAGCACAGGGCGCGCTCACCCATACAAGCGCTTTGATTTCATCATTGATGTGGCGGAAGCGCTGCGACAGGAACTCCCAGGCAACAAAGTTGTGTTTCTCCTGATTGGTAACGGTCCAGCCTTAGAAGATCTCAGAGACAAAGTCGCTCAATCCGAGTTAGAGGCGAACGTGAGGTTGCCCGGTTTCCGCAGTGATGCGAAGGATTTTCTCGTTGCGGCCGATTTTGCCATGCATGCAGCGCTCGGCGAAGGGTTTTCGCTCTCAATCGTGGAGTACATGAGCGCGGGCCTGCCGGTGCTCGTCCCTGACATCCCGTCAGTAAAGCAGGCCATTGACCATGAACAGAACGGCCTTGTTTACGGCAAAGACGACGTAAAGCAAGCTGCCTCGTTTGTCAAAGCTATGTACAGTGACAAGAGGTATCGAAAGAGACTGGGCGAAAACGCCAAAACGAAAGCCAATACCCGATACACGTTAGACAACTGCACCCGCGAATTCAAAGCCGCGTGTCAGCGGGTTTTCTGAATAATATCCCAGAGTCGCCCAACGCTTTTGTCGCTGGTCCAGTTTTCCAGAACGGACCTGCGGGCCTTAATACCTAGCTCAGCTGCATATTTTGGATTGGCGGCAATTTCCCTGATCGCAATGCTCATGCCATCTAGGTCATATTCATCAACCAGCAGCCCGGTTTCACCTTCACTGATAATGTCACGGATACCGCCGTGGCGGGTAGACACCACCGGCAATCCCATGCCCATGGCCTCCAGAACACCTACCGGCGTGCCCTCCATGTCGCCATCGGGCGCACGGACGGAGTGTTGGATGAAACAGCGGGCCTTACCTAGGGCCGACATAACGTAACTGTGAGGCCGGGCACCAGAAAAAGTAACCCTACTTTCAATGCCCAGCGCCTTACACAGCTGCTGGCACGGCGCCATTAGGGGCCCATCGCCCACCACTTCGAGCTCAACTTCCGGAAAATCGTCGACAACACGCGAGAAGGCTAACAGAGAAACAAACGGTGCTTTCTTCTCAACCAGGCGACCGACCATAATGAAACAGGGCCCGGCATCCGCGGGAGCAGCATTCACCTGCTCTGAAACTTCTGCACCGCAGGCGTTGTGGAACAGTTTCTCCTCCGGCGCTCCCATGTCACGGAGCCTTTCACACATCTGCGATGACACACCGACTATAGCAGCCGCAGACTTGAAGAGCTGATGATACCCCTTGCGAAGCTCGTTAATCACAGTCTCGCGATAAGCATCAAAGCCATGAAACTGGGCAATTAAAGGCACCCCGGCCTGCCTGCAGGCTTCCATCACCGTTACTGCGGTGGGACCATATTCTGCAAGCACGGCATCTATATTGTTCTCCACAAAGAAACGCCTTAAGGCCCGGCAATCCTGTTCTGCCACTGTCTGGCCCATAACTTGTCGTACGCCCCAGCGCCACGCCAAGGGTAGCAGAGCCCGGGAGACCAGATATTCCCCATTCCCGTCGGACCTTTCTCGAACCACCCTGTATCCGGGGTTGCCTATCAACGAATACACTTCGCATGGCATTTGATTAATATGAGCATGGAGAAAGGTCTCTGAAGCGCCCAACTCACTATCATCTTTATTGACAATTACCGCAAGATTAAACGACATTGAATGCGCCTCAGAATACGTAAAAGATAATCATTAATTAAGGGCTTTTTCATAGACCTGAGTCAATCGGGCACTATATGCCTCGGGGCTGTGATCCCGTCTAATACGTTCGTACGCCCTTGCGCCTTTTCGAATAATCAGGTCGGGGCTGTTCAATATCTCTTCGAGCACGGAGGCAATACCGTCCGAGATTGTTCTGGATAACACCTCGCGCTGTCTGACTGTCTCATAAAAGGCCTCTCCTCCAATCACCCGTTTAGGGACAGCTATGACCCATCCACATTCATTATTATTTATCTCGGGAAACGCTCGTACATCAGTTGTAATGACCGGTCGCGCACAAGCTTGAAATTCAAGCACCGAGTATCCATATGTCTCAGCATGAGAAGGAAGCATGCCCACGTCACACTCCTGCATTTTTTCAAGCACCTCAGCGCGCGGAAGCGATTCGTAGTATTCGATCCAACCAGCATTTTCATCGATGAAATCTTTGACGCGAATGACATCTTTTTCGTCAGTCATCGTAACGTATTGATCTGTCCGTAGTTCGCTCACGAGAATCAAACGAATATCAATACAATTTTTCTTCCGAACGGTGGCAAGAGCATCAAGAATTTCCCTCCCTCCTTTTGAGAAAAATTGGTGGCCTACCAACATGAACGTCAAGGAACCTCCGAGCTCAAATGGATACGAAGCCACAGCCGTCTCACTCAACACAGGCTGAGGGGGATGTAAAACCTGGGTCTTGCTGAGAATGCGATCCTTCCTATCAGGAAAAATGTCCAGAAACTGAGCCTGCAATTCTAATGCACTATTTGATAGCGCAAACAAGCCAAGGCAATAATCAGAAGCAAGGCATTCTAGCGCTTTCCTGGTTTTGGAACACGACTGAAGAACCTCGGGATGATTGCTATGATTCCGGAGTACTTTTAAGAATCGCGGAATAAACGTTTCGAAAGTGGCGACCCAGGGTGTCTGCGAGTAATTAACCCCATTGAAAAAGTGCAGGCAATCGACGCGATTCAGGCCGAAATCCCGAAACCTGAAGGGACGATCAGCCACCCACTCTGGTGATCCGTTGATGCTGACCAGGCTCAATAATCGAGGAGCAATTGAGTAATAGTCCCTGCACAATTTATATTCTGCGCCGGAGACCTTGCCAATTATGTTTCTCTGCTCGGGATATTGTTGAGCGGAATGCCCTATCCGGAGTGCTTCCATAGCGAGTAATCCTTTTGTAACTGCAGGAAATTTTGAATAATTCTGTTTCAAAGACACCCGCCCGTCAATCGCGCCCATTGAGCTAGGCACGCCCTTTCAATCTACCGAGAGAGATCGGGTTTGGAGTTTTTTCGGAATGAATCCGCGTAGGCCTCGCCAATGACGAACGAACTCCACCCAAGATACCGAAAACCAAATACCTGCTTCTTGGTACCGTACGGCTCTTGCACCAGGCCCCAGTAACGTACCAGTAAGGCACAGCGATGAAAATCAATAAGATTCAGGAAATGAAACGAACAGTTTTGAAACAGCCACTGAATTCGAGAGGAATCCTCAGGATAACACTCCAGCCGATAGTGCTCTTTGAAAAACCGCTTCAACTCTTGGGGGCTTGCTGATGATGCGCGAAGTCAGCGGCAACCCTGTTTCTTTCAGATTTGCTGTGCCCATTCCCAAAGAGCCTCCCCATGGATTTAGTTGCAGCGTTTGCCTTACGGGAAACAGAAAGCTCGGAACTGTGCAAACACGGCTAACAGCGCATGTGACTGGATATGGCTTTATAAAGGTTTTGAATATAATTGGCTTTAACCCCCACTGCTTAGCAAAGTGCGTTATCATGTTCAGCCCTGCAGGCACCGGTTTCCAAATGCCTGGCATGCGCCCAATCGCTACCCCCGAAATGTTATTGGCAAGATTTTTTCAGAATACAAAGCACGAGTGCCTTCAACATAAAAGCATATACGGATCGCTTATTTCGCAAACTTAAAGCCATTTAGCTAAAGACTCCTGCGTTAGGAAATCCATCTCAAATAGTATCTTAAACCTATAATCCCACAGTAAAAACCAACAACCGGATACTGGTATCAGTCAACGGGAGTTGACGTTTCGAAAACCACGCACCGTATCCCAGAGATCACGCGCTGTTACCAAATTGCAACTTTCCGAAATGCAAAATTGTGTCAAACTATATGAATTGAATTGGCCAAACAATTTGGGGACACATTCCACATGGCAGATTTCCAGAAATTCAGCGCACTGGCTGTTCTCACCATTCTACTGACTAGTTTGACAAGCGCTGCTCACAGCGAGCCACTATTCTTCGACTCATTTGAATCCAGTGACATGTCGGCCACGAATCAGGATGGCTTCGCTTGGGGGAGCAACAACCGAACTTCAGTCGTTACCTCTGAAGCCGCTGTCTACAATAATGGGGAAATTTATAACATTCCGAATGGAACGGTAGACTGGTCTCCCTTCCATGGTGATCATTCGCTTCGCTTTCGTTACGCTGCTGGAAACCCGATGGCTGAACAGCGGTTTAGTCTCGGAAAAGAGCATAAGGAAATTTGGTTTAGATACTGGGTTAGAGTTCCAACCAACTATACTCATGGCAAACAATCCCCCTCAAATCATAAATTTTTCGCTCTGTGGATGGATGCATATGAAGGAGATGGAGAGGGTTCGTCAGTCTTTTGGAATTTTTGGGGGGATGCAGATGGAGGAAGCTCAATAACTGTAACCTACACGGAAGGAAATTTCAGCGGAAGCAGAGGGCAAGCTCAATCAACCAAATTCATCCGAGTGCCAGAAGACCGTGGCCGCTGGATGCAAGTCGTTATTCACATAAAAGCATCTTCCTCAGTCGGAGTTTCTGATGGATCACTACAACTATATCGCCGCTGGGAACAGGACAGCAATTTCGAGAAGCTTCACGATGTCCAAAATGCATACCTGCTCGTACCAGGAGGCGGCGTCGATGGCTTCAAACAAGGTTACCTAATGGGCTGGGCGAACGCACCTTACTCAGAAGACACCGAATGGCTAATAGACTCGTTTACAATATCAACTGAGTCTCTTTTAGTTGCAGATCAGACACCTGCCGATTCCTATGCTCCGAATCCACCTGCGCTTGAGGTTAAATAATTGCCGCAATTTGTGCTGAGTGAAAGTTTCGTTACACAAGTGGTATGGTTAAAGAATAGGCCAGCCTAAACAAAATACCGATATCAGAGGCAAAAAAGCTAATGACCATGCGTAAAAAGTAACACAAGCTTCGTCTATCATGAATGCCACGACGACCTCTGATATCAGACCCTTAAGAAGACCAATTACAACAACGAAAAAGGGCCATAGATCTACCTGCTAGATAGAGATAAGCAGCTGGAGTTAGTAATATCAGCTTTTTCAGTTTCAACACCTTAAACTTATAGATTATGGTGGCCCAAAGAAGAGACAGGATCGTAAAGAATATTACCAATCCAGCTATTATTTGTTCGGAAAACAGAGCGATAACTAGCAATATATGGAGGACAAGAAATACTAGCGAAACAAAGGCCACTTTAGACTTAATAATTCCAGAGACCTTCTGAACGTCACCTAAACCATGCCAACATTCCCGCTTGAGAAACCCCAGAAAACTATCGGGAAAACCTAAATGAACCACACGCAAGTTGCTATTGTGCTTGATGACCGCGCCAATAGATTTTGCCCTCTCACAAAATTCGTAATCCTCACCTGTTTTCAGTTCATTGCTGAAGCCGCCCAAAGCAGTAAATAGTTTACGATGAATAAGCATATGACCGCTGCCTAAGTGGGTATTACGACTATCTTTCGCAATTTCTCGATACCAATGTCCTAACGGGCCAATAAGGCTATCTGGAACTCCGCAGTGGGAACCGGTTATCAGAAGCTCATTATTTTCTATTTCGGCGTAAACCTTATCTATTTCGTCCAGCCACTGACCCGTGATAATAACATCAGCATCTACAAAGGCTATTATATCTCCACGACTATGACTTACACCTTCGTTCCTAACACCTGCCACCGTATTTGCCCGACTAAAAAAAACCGACGCACCTCTGTCCTTTGCTATTACTGCACTAGAGTCAGTGGAACAATTATCTACAACTATAATCTCAAACCCTATTGAATCCAGCTCCCCTAACATACGAATCGAATCTATCACATCGCCTATCGTTGACTCTTCGTCACGGCAAGCTATTACAAAAGATATAGACATAAATAAAACAAACTCTCCACAACCTAACAAAATCGATGTTTAGGATGAAATCAACCATTGTGAAAAAATCAACGCGGGCCACAACGCAAGACCATAATCGCCTTTTCTACGCTGATGCTGATCCCAAATATAAAGATAGCGGGAAGTGTCTAGATAACCAGATACGAGCGGGTGACTAAGAATATCGAACGACCATTGCTTCAGTTCAGACCTTAAGAATTCCGAAACTGGAACAGAAAACCCCATTTTGGGCCGGTCAATTAGTTCTCTCGGTACACGATTATAAAGCAATTTCTTTAACGGCCACTTTGTAATTCCGTCTTTAATCTTAATACTCTCCGGAATACGCCAAGAAAGCTCGACCACGTTCCGATCCAAAAGCGGAAGTCTAGTCTCTAGCGATGCTGCCATAGAAGAGCGGTCGACCTTAGTCAGATTATCATCCACCAAATAATTAAGTTGATCCACCAGCATGGCAGTAGAAATGAAATCATCAAACGACGAAAAAAATTCAGATATGCGTTCCTCCAATAACGTCTTCGGCCCCCTCTCTTCTAAACCGTCTAATTTCAAAAGAAAAAGGTAAATTTCCTCGTAACTGCTTGCCTGTAAGACAAACCCTAATTTTTGTAGCTTTAGACCAAGATTTACTTGTCTATGCCTCTTTATGCCTGGAAGGCTTTTCAAGCACTTCTGTAATCTGTCAATCATGATTGGGTTTATTCTTAAAAGCAAGTTACCAATAACTTTCCTAACTACCACTGGCACATTCTTTGTTCTAGAGATCGCGGTCCTAGCCATTATATATCGGTTATAACCTCCGAATAACTCATCTCCACCATCACCTGACAAACACACAGAGACATCCCTTTTTGCCACCTCAGAGACCAACATCGAGGGCAATTGAGATGGATCCCCAAAAGGCTCGTCGTAAACAGCAGGCAATCGATCTACAAAATTTAGGATATCTCTACTTTTAACGTATACTTCATGATGTTCTGTTCCAAGATAACTCGCAATATCTCGCGCAAATCCAGCTTCATTGAATTGAACCTCTTCAAAACCCACAGTAAAGGTTTTGACTGGTGCAACTGTCAGTTCTTGCGCAATAGCAGTAACAAGACTGGAATCAACCCCTCCAGATAAAAAGCAGCCAATTGGCACATCCGCAACCAATTGTTTATGAATAGCTTTTGATAGACACTCTTCCAACATATCAAGAGCTAATGACGGACTTTCAATTGATATACTATTTTTACTTAATTCCTTAAGATCCCAAAAGGCTTTTGGACCTGACACTTTATTAGGGTACGGCGAAAAATCCGAATCACTCGCTCCATAGTTATCGCTCTTACATACCGTGAAAGATGTCCCTGGAGTTAGTTTATAAATATTATCATATATAGAGAGTGGGGTAGGAATATATCCAAACTTCAAAAAATCAGCAACGCAATCTTTATTTATCGACAATTTATTACTCAAAAATTTAAACGCTTTCAATTCTGACGCAAAAGCAAACTGGCCATTTACCCAACCGTAGAAAAGCGGCTTCTCACCCATTCGATCTCTCGCAATAGTTAACGCTTCTTGCTCTCGATCATACACAGCGAAAGCGAACATACCACTCATCATAGTTAAGGCCGAATGAATACCATATACTTCAAACAAGGCAAGAATCACTTCAGTATCTGAAGTTCCGGCAAACGGAACCCCCATCGCTTCGAGTATTTTTTTTAGTTCGGAAAAATTATAAATTTCCCCATTATAGGAAATGACGTATCTCCCACTATATGAAGCCATAGGCTGATGACCTGTTGGGGAAAGATCAATTATGGAAAGACGTGTGTGTGTTAACAGCACATTGCCATCATCTTTCCAAAAGCCATTGCTATCAGGACCACGATGGTGGAGTACTTTCATGAAGCTTTGCGCGATGTTGTGAGCTTCTCCACTATCTAGCGAACCTAAAGAACAGCCTGCAATTCCACACATATATATTCCAAACTTTAATTGTAAAGGCCCATATTTTGATAACTAAATTGTTAAAAACAAAACAATTTCGAAGTATAGCACCAGCAAGCACTTCCCACGCCCAGCACACAAAATTTGAGCACGTTAGGTCTCGATAGTTCACTATCGAACTACCAGCTGTTCGCTAGTTCTTCCGGACTTTTCTTTCGCCCCTTCCAGAAGTTGAGTCTTGATCCCTAACCCGTGTTGGCCCGTGTGAAAAATCCTTCATCAAATGTATCTATTCTCTTTGAGGGACCACTTATTTCCAAGCACATCAAGGGAGCCTAAACCACTCCAATATGAAGCACGGGCTAACTTAGCAATTAAACCCTCGCCATTTCGGCTCTGAACAATTCGTATAATATTTTAATATCAAAATTAATGAACCACTCATTTTTTGTTCCGAAAGGAAGAATTTAAAGAAACCAGCAAAGCGCAATGAATCCATAAATAAGGATAGTACGTTACCGTTACGAACTGACCTGCCACAATAAAACCGAGCAAAGAAACGTTTGCACACCGACCAATCATCTCTGATCCCTTAAGTGCACAGCCATTCAACTCGAGCTTCTTCGCCTTTCCATATGTTGTCAATAGCAACGCAAAAAAAACAGATAGCCCCACCAATCCTGTATCCGTCCCAACCTGAACAAAAATGTTATGCGGCAACTCTACCTTATGTAATATTACATCCTCTGGATAATACCGAGAAAAATAAGAGGCAAAATTGTAATAACCTACACCCAGTAGCGGGTTCTCCTTGATCATTTCTACTCCATTCTCCCAGTAAAGCAGTCGCTGGCGAGAAGTTTCATCTTCTCCCATGGCCTGAAAACGCTCTTTCTGCTGGTTCGGTACGAAAGTCCAAATTAGAGTAAGTGCGACCACCATAGCAATTATCACTCTTGGCTTGAGTATGGTCCGATAATTCATAAACAGTATTTGAACGATCAGTGCCAACTGGCCTCCCCTGGAACTCGCCCCCAGTACGACCATGATGGCAGTCAACGGCATCAGCATAAGTGCTCGATACCACCATTTGCTAACAAAAGGTTTAACAGAATGCGCAAAGGCCCAAGCAATAGGCCAGAAGACCAACATCTGGATCGCGAGCTCACCGGAATTCTGAAAGAAACCAGGAGGCCCCTGCAGTCCCCAGTCGGTAAAACTGAATCCACGTTTCGCCCAAGCAATGGATAAAGATGCCGAAATTTTAAATGACGCTAATAGAAAAACACATATTAAAATAAAGAACCTTTTTCTTGTATTTACGATATTTATAATCAGGAAATATATAATCACCCAGAGATAGTACTTGTCCAGATTTTCATATGATACTGAAGGGAAGTAAGCGAGCACACTGGATAACAGAATAATCAGAAGAAACAGTATAAGCAGTATATTGACCGACGAGGACACCCACCTCACTGTTTTATCAGTAAATGACCCCAGGACTGCACCAATAACCACAAGCTGCGTCCAAGGTAAGATATCAATGGCCGGAAAGATCGACTGGGGGCGCACATATTCGAAAAACAGGTAGGCACAAATCATCCAGAAGGCAAAACTCTCGCCTTTGAAATACTGCCAGATCTTTCCCGCCTTCAACTGATAGAGGTCGAGATCGGTTATTTCCTGACTACGCGGTGCCACAGAGGCCTCTCACACTTTCCATAACCTTTTGTTCGCACAGTTGAAAATACTCGGGGCAGCAGTTGAACGGATCGTGAATGTACGGATTCGCAGGCTTACAAAATTTACCCGCCAAAGCTATCTGGTAATCCTTCCCGACCGCTCGTTGGAACTCAACTATGTGTGCCGGCTCCATGACAACGATTAAGTCATTCTCATCGAACCGAAATCTATTCACGTGGATCGTTTTATGGGACTCAAGATCCAACCCCTGTTTGAGAGCGAAGCTTATGGCTCTTGGATCCGCCGGATAATCATCTCTGCAATGAAGCCCGCATGAAGCTGCTTCCCAACCGAGACTCGCAGCATAAACCTCTGCAAGCGGACTTCTGCAAATGTTCCCGCTGCAGATAAAGACAAGGCGACGGCCCTTCTCGGGGAGTGTTACGGAAAACTTCCGATAATTGCCAGCCATAGTAAGCAGGCCATGCTTTAAGTAAAGGAAAAATCCTTTTTTTGACCCAAACCTTTCGTACATCCACTGGTCCAACAACCTATCTCCATTTCATGATGCTGGCATTACCAAGAGCCCGAAATCCCGCTCTCAGTGAGCTTATGATGCCATAATTAATACAAAAATATGCGCAGTTGGTGGTTCATTTTATTCACAATACGCATTTTCGTGCCTACTTCCATATTTGCTGTCGCAGCGCTGGCTAGCTGATAGAATGAAAATCCCGACACGCTCCCCAAATTCAGTGCTTGAGGATCTTTTGCAAAATGGAACCAAGAATTCTGGTGCTTGATGGCAACCAACGCGCCAGCCTTGCCACCGTCCGCTCCCTGGGCGCGAAAAAGCTCTGGGTAGCCACGGGGGATTCCACACCGGGCTCCATGGCAGGTGTATCTCGATTCAGTAGGCATCAGATTCAGTATTCTGATCCCTTTACTTCACCCCGGGAGTTTTTTGAAGATGTATTACGCCACGTAAACTCACTGGGTATTACTTTTCTGTTGCCGATCACTGAGGCAACCACCTATGCGTTACTTGCGTATCGGGATGAACTCCCTTCCACGGTGGTACTCCCTTTCCCTTCATCAGAATCAGTAGAACAACTGGCCAACAAGAACAAGCTGTTCCAGCTAGCGGAATCAATGGAAGTGCCAGTTCCGGGCACTATTTATTGTGAGAACCGACAGCATGGCATCGATGCGCTGACCAGAGTTGGTCGTTTTCCAGTCGTACTCAAACCATTTAAATCACGCATCCTGAAAGACGACATAATTATTTCCACCCGCGTGGTCATTGCCAAAGACGATGCAGAGGCCACTGAGGTATTGGAGAGTGAGGACTTTTTCGAAGAACCCTTTACCATACAACAGTATGTTGAGGGGCATGGCCGTGGAGTCTTTGCCCTGTTTAATCACGGCAAACCGATATGTTTTTTTGCCCACCGCAGATTGAGGGAAAAGCCTCCCGGTGGCGGTGTGAGTGTGCTGTGTGAATCCGCCCCGGTTGACCCAGTGCTGCAGGCATACTCCGAGAAGCTGCTCTGCCACGCAAACTGGCATGGTGTGGCCATGGTAGAGTTCCGAGTAACCGAGCATGGAGAAGGCTTTCTGATGGAAGTAAACCCCCGGTTCTGGGGCTCGCTGCAACTGGCTATTGATTCGGGTATGGACTTTCCATGGTGGTTGTATCAGGTCAGTACCGGTCAGGAGGTGTCAGTCAAACAGCCCCATTTCAGGCGGGTTCGGTGGGTACTCGGTGACCTAGATCGCTTGTACCTGGTATTGAAGGCCCCGGGGCACACCTATTCCCTGGGGCGTAAACTGGTTGAAATCTTCAAATTCCTGCGCCCGAGCAGATACACGCGACATGAGGTTAACCGCCTGGGTGATATGCGCCCATTCTGGTTTGAACTAAGGGCGTACCTGAAAGCGCTCAAAGGTTAATAGGTCATAACGCTTTTGTTAATTTTAACTTGAGTACGCGTTGCGCGGAAGTTTTGCTTTAAGGGCCTCAAGCCGATTGATGATCTGAAGAAAATCAGCGATGTCTTCTGGCAGCGGAAAACGCGGGAGCTCATTGGAACAACTATCCCGCCTTACATAATCCGGCACCGTGTTAAAGGCCATTCTAAAACCAGCCCGTTTCAGTTCTTCTAGATCGGTACCATCGTAATCCGATTGACGACCTGTTGGGTACGCAAACACTCTCGGGACAAATCCGAGTTCTTGCTCTATCCGATTACGGGCCAAGTGAATCTCCTGTTGCTTTTCTTCAAAAGAAAGCGTCGAGAGAATCCTGTGTGTGCAGGTATGTGGGTATACCCCATGCCCCCTCATCCTCAACGACCTTGCATCCTCCCAGGACATAGGCCTGTACTCATCCGGAATAGCACTGGGCAACTCAACTGCCAGCTTCTGATATAGCTCCACCCGAAGCCACTCGTATATTAGTTCCTGCTTTTCTAGCTTGAGGGCATTACGAATTTCACGCGCCGTTCGCCTGACACCATTTTTTTGGAGATCGATGGAATAAGTTTGGCCTGATGGAAGCTGAAGGTACTCCTCACGCATCTTGGTGCGATTAAGCACGTAAGTGATCTGGTCATCCCAGGGCCAGATCTGGTGATCCAGAAATCCGGTAATCACAAAAAAATTGAGCGGGAAACTGAACTCATCAAATAGTTTTGCGGCCACATCATGATGGTCGTAGAAGCCGTCATCGACAGTGAACATAACGGACTTCGGCGGGACCCGATGTCCCTGATCAAGAATACCCCAGAGCTCGTCCATCGTGAGTACACGATAGTCATGCCGTGCGAGGTAGCGAAGATATTCCCGGAGCCTTTCGGCCACAGTGTCTCCGGGTTTACAGTGCTCAAGGTTTCTGACCCTGTGAAGCATAAATACCGGAATACGGCCAGGGTGCAGGAGCCGGAAGAGTCCAGTTTCCCCAATGAGATTTGCAAACTTCAGGATAACCGATTTCACTTGCTCGCCTCCTGCGTCGAATCCACGATGGCACAGGCCACTTTCTGCAATACTTCAGCCGCGGAACAAGCGTTCATACAGCCCTTTGTACTCCTGCAGCATGATTTGCAGGCTAAATCGCTGAAGCGCGTCTGCACGTGCCTTTTCGGTAAGGCGCTCTCGCAAGACTGAATCGTCCAGTTTTTCTATAGCACCGGCAATTGCATCAGAATCCTTGGTCGGAATCAGAATTCCTGTTATGCCATCAACGAGAATTTCTTCGGGACCGCCACTCCGTGTCGCAATAATAGGCACTCTCGCCATCATAGCCTCAACGGTGGAGATTGAGAATCCTTCAGACGAAGATGGAAGAAGAAAGATATCCGCCTGCCTGAGTATGCTTTCAACATCCTGCCGGAACCCCAACCAGTGAATATTCGGCGTTTTCCAAGCCCTGGAAATCCGCTCGTTTAACTCGTTAAACAAGCTGGCCCGTTGGTGCCCAACCACAACGAAATGCTTCAGCGGATCTCGGGCCGCCATTTCTACCGCGGCGTCTACAAGGTATTCATAACCTTTGGCAGGTCGAATATTTCCTATGGAAACCACCAGCTTCGCCTCTGGCGGCAGACCCAGTTCTTCCCGGAGCCCCGTTGCTGGTGCCTCGGAGAACCGTTCAGGATCTACACCATTGAAGATAAGGTTCAACTTACGAGAGGGCAAAGGGCTGCGCTGGGAAAGTTGTTCCTGAAGGCCTTTGGAAACGCACACTATTGCCGACGCCCCCCAACCAATTATTGAAAATTTGGCACGTAAAAATCGCTCTCTGGATGCAACATCGACCGATCCGTGAAACGTTGCAATCATTGGTTTTCGAGCGAGTAGCGCAAGCAGTGCACCATAGACATTAGAGCCCAGTAAATGGGCGTGAATAAGGTCTACATCCTCGTCCATGAGCAAGCGCCTGAGCGCACGGATATAACCGAGATTGAAGCTCCCTTTCGAATCAACAAAATGAGGTTCAATGCCGACTTCTCGCACCTGATCGGCAACCCACCCTTCACCGCGCAGAACGACCACGTTTCGGAAATCAGTGCCTTCCAGCTCGTTCAGAAGATTGATAAAAACCGTTTCAGCGCCACCGGGCCCGGTTGTATCAATGAGGTGCAGAATGGTCTTCATCACGTTCCTTGCATCAACTGTTCAACCCTTGATCCAATAGAGGGAGCGAAATAATGGGCTCTTTACTAGCATTACAGACTTCAATTGATAGACCTCAGTCGCAAACCGGGCCTTGTAATTTTCTTTCCTGCCCTGTCCCGCCAACATGTCAAACTGGTGCGTATCGTTACAGTTGAAGGCATCTTCAATTGCGTAACCCAAATGTAGCGAGCCGAGCGAAAGCTTTTTATGAAACTCCTGATCGAAGCCAGCCTGAATATTGTATAAAACCCCTAGATACCAGACGTTATACATAACGGATACCAACTGTTGATCGCAGAGGAGCGCCACCAACTTTGGCCGCCCCCCCTCTTCCGCAACCTGTGACAGGAACCGTTTGTGGAATGCGAGACTAGTTTCCCCGAAACAGTTCTTGGCCCATCGTGCTCGATGAAATTTGTTGAGAACCGCGAAAAACCGTTCTTGATCGTTAGGCCAAAGATTTTCTTCACGAACCTCCCCAATGGCCTCGAACACTTTTCGTCTGTTGTATAAGCGCAATCGACTGTTGGTGCCGAGCGATGACAGGTAATCGCTAAATCTACCGGTGGTTGAAATAGCATACCCATCATCCAGGGCGGTAGTCCGAATTGTCCAGTTGTTATTGTCGGCGATTGTTTCCAGAGCCGACAACTCATCTGACTTTGCTGGAAGATCACTGAAAACTGCTTCAGTCCAGGATGATTTTTTCAGGAGTCGTTCCAGAGAAGATTCCAGGGTCGGGCCGCGCCTAGTATCGAAAAATCGATTGTGTTCCGTTCTTGGTGTTCTTAGCTCTCTGGAACTGGTGCCTACAAATTGAAGCGATCGAATAGGCAAGACTCCCTTGAAACGATATCTGGACTGATAAAGACCGGATACCTCCCCATCCCATGGCCGGATAAGTTGAAATCCTGGTTGATGGCCCCAGGTATCCCACCAAGCTTTTTGCCACGCCTTTGTCTGAAAAACACTCATCAGGGCAAAGCCTTCACAATGCGTGGTCCAACAAGATTGGCCAACCAAACAGGCAGCCTTTGCCACACAGCAATTAGTACTTTGAATTTGGGATTATTGGGATTGAGTTTCGGAAGGCTTTCACCTTCGGGTACCAAGTAATCCCAGTAAAGCCTGACCGGTTCTGCACCCCACTGCTGCTTGAAGCGGTATGTCCCGGCGTCCTCGCTACAGCGGCCGAAATCAAACACTTCAAACCCCTGACGGACGGCAAACTCGAGCACCTTCCAGTACATAATCATATTGATACTGGTGTGATTGTAGTTACGCAGCGTTGAAGCCCAGGGGATCTCCATTCTGCCCCGGTAACCTGTCAGAAAGGCGCAGCCTACGGCTTTCCCACGAATTTTCACCACTGCAAGCCAGGCTTGACCTTTCAGGGTTTCCAAAAGGTTCTGGAAAAAGTCTTTGCCATACACTGGCGTGCCCAGGTCGCGCATGTTGACGGAGAAAACCCGATAGAATTCTTCCAGGAGCTCTTCCCCACCAATAAGAAACTCGGTCATTTCACGCTCGCCCCGGCGGATTTGCGCCCGTAGTTTCGGCTGAAAACTATCCCAGAGGTCTGCTGTTTCGGCGGGTAATGGCAACCAGAAAGTGACTTTATCAGTACGTTGCGGCAGGCCCAGAGCGTTTTCCTGAAAAAACCTGAGTTCCAAGTGTCCAGCCTGCAACTCTTCTCGCCATTGTTCAGCGCTCGCTAGGAGCGCTTTGGCAATTTCCCGGTTGTCTGCCAGCACACCGCCATAATTGAAATAAGGCATTGAAACAAGGAAATTGCCGAACAGTCGGCTTTTCAACTGGACTATCGGTAAAACTCCAACAATGCTGCCTTCAGGTGCGATAGCGCAGAGATAGCGGGTTTTGTGTCCGTAGGTTCTCTCAATAAACTCTGATACGCAGGGCTTGTGCCAGATGGACGAACCAGGATGTCTGGCTACATAGGCTTCGGCAGCGCCGAGGTTCTGAGCGGTAGCTGGTTCAACAGTTATTGGTTGGGCGGACACCTGCTTGCCTATGGCGTGAGGAATAGAGATCAAGCTTGGCACCCACTTTTGATGGTCGCCGCCTTTGTTGAGCTCTTTTTTGACCAATTTCTGAAGCTGCTTGATCTTCTCGGAGACACGTCGAACTTCCGCTACAAGTTCATCCGTATCCTCGCCAGCTTTGCGTGCCTCGCCCACCAGTCGACTCAGCCTGCCCTTGGATGCTTTAAGCTCTTCCAGCCTGGCCTTCGAGGCCACGGCGCTGGTAGCAGGTATCTCCGTTCCCATTAACTATCCCTAGAAAGCTATCAAACAGTAACGATCCGCAAATTATCAGACAGCAACAGCCTTGTTGGAAATATCCATCTCGGACAAAACATCGGAGACCGAGCCAAACCGGAAGTCTGTGAGCAGGCGCTCAAGCCGCGCCATACATTTGTCCAGATTGTTGTAATGTCGGAAGCGGGAAAACGCTTTGACATTAAGCCTAGGTTGTCCGGTATCGATTTCCCATGGATGGAGATAAAAGATGAAGGGCCGCCCTGACCTGTTGATTCTGCCGAGCCCCCAATGGCTTAGCCAGTACGGAAACAAGCGGAAGTAGCCGCCGCCTGCAATAGGCAGCCGGTACTTCCCGATGGGACAGGTGGAGAGAGGAAACTCGGTAAGGGTTTGACCGTTAGGGGCTTTGAGAAGATAAGGCTCGTGGGGAGTGCCGGGCATACCGTAGCGATCATGATGAACCGGGAATATGGAGGAATCCCAGGTAAACCCCTCATCACACAAAATATCCAGCGCCCAACGCGATTGTGCGGTAATAGAATAACTCGCGGCCCTGTAACCGATAATAGACTCACCCGTTATGTCTTCGAGTATGCGCTTGGATTTCCGCGTCTCTTCGCGAAATACTTCAGGACTCTGCGTATATACCAACTGATGGCTGTAACCATGACTGGCGATCTCGTGGCCTGCTTTCTGTATTTTCCTTACCAGCTCCGGGGAGCGCTGAGCCACCCAACCCAGAGTGAAGAAAGTTGCCTTTACGTTGCGTTCTTCAAACAACTGCAGCAGCCGTTCAGTATTAGACTCAACTCGATACTCCATCGACGGCCAATTATCACGATCAACGGCCTCCGCAAGCGCAGCGACCTGAAAATAATCCTCTACATCAATCGTCAGGGCATTTTGTCTCACTTCCTTGATACTCCGGGTATGGTAATCAGTATTAACAAATGCAAGGCCTCAGAAGAAACGGTAGTCCAGCCCTATCACAACCCAGTTCTCTTCATACTCGCTGGTAGGAACATCACTTGTCCTGGAGGTGTGGCCAATCCTGCCCGTGACACCAAGATCCCGGGTAATTTCATAAGTCAGACCAACATCCAGACTGGCTGTTTCCTGGTCAACGTTATCCTCGTCGAACGTTTCGTATTGGTATCGAACAGTTGACCGGAATGTCAGCAGCGGAATTATCGGCCGACGATAACCCAGTGACAGCCCAAAGCGATCTTCTGTTTCGTTTGCGCGAATGTAATCTGCGCGATTAGCAAACACATTAACGTCAAGTTGGGATGTGTCGCTGAATTGTCTTCTCAAACCGGTTCCGATAGCCGTTGCTTCGACTTCGCTCACCTCTCGCAGATCGAACACGAATTCACCGTACCGAATATCGAAATCAGAGGTTTGGTCTGTGAGCTCTCGACTAGCATTCAAATAAAAAGCGGTAACCGGATTGATTTCACGTTCCAGTTCAACGTTACCTACCCACCCGTCACTGGATTGTGTGGTTCCTCCAAAATCACTCTCGATCCGGCTGACCCCAAGGCTCCCTGCAATTCGAGTCGTCGACCATGTTTTAGAGAAAATTACGCTTGCCACGTCGGTGTCAATTTCCGCTCCGCTGTCGAACTCTGCCTGATTGGTTGAAACAGTGATTCCACCGGAGAAAGACTGACTGAAAAGACGATTCCAGGTCGCTGATCCAACATAGCGTTCGCTATCATTCTCTTCAGGTTCACTGTACTCGGTGTTTTCGTAATTCGCGGCCAGCCTCAGTTGGTCAACCCTGCTCAGCGCTAGCGAATAAACTGGCCCCGTCCTGAACACGTTTTTCCGGGTTGTATTATCCGGCGTGTCTGTACCTCTAGAGTCCTGAGCTACATCGCGAAGGTTGTCGGAGATCTCCCAACTGAAGCCACGACCAAGCTCGCAGTCTCCCCGGAAGTCCAGAGTCATATAGATTTCCGGGTCGTATGTTCTGTCGTGCCAGACTCCGTAGCCAACGTCCGCAAATATATTGGCTTGACATTGCCCTGGATCGATTTGATGAGTTAACCGGAGATTCAATCTGCTTTCAGTGTCGCTAATTTCATTGTCTGACGAATTGGTTACGTTATCGCTATAACGATTTTCAAGCCGCCCATACAAAGCCAGAGGCTCAGCATTAGAAGGTGAAGCAGTCAAATAACAAGACAACGCCCCAGCCAAGACCAACGGTTTCCAATTCTCAGTCGAACTAGCCATTGATCACCGCCCCAACAAATTTTTCAGAATTGAAAGCATCTGCCGCCTGTTCCACGCCATCAGCGGTCATTCCTGCATGGGGTACCACGAGCATCGCGAAATCGCACAGTTCAGTGAGTATGCGCGCATCCGGAGATTCACTAATTGGCGCCGTATCGAGAACAACAAACCGATCGGGGTACCGTCTGCGCACAGCCTGTAAAAACTGTTTCATTCTAAAAGATGTGAAAAACTCACTTGGTGTCTCTCGGCGGCTGCCGGCCGGTATAAGGCGCAGCCTGGGTATTCCTGTGGGGTAAAGAATGCGGCCAATATCGTAATCCGGGTCGTCGAGGAAATCTGTAAGCCCGGAGTCAGGCATGATGTCCAACATCGAATGCAGGGCAGGTTCCCGGAGGTTGCAATCGATGATAAGTGCGGTTTTGGCTTCGTCGAATGCGAACGCTGCCGCAAGATTCATTGCAACAAAGGACGAGCCGGCGCTCTCGCAGGCTCCGCTGACCACCAAGGTGAAGTTGTTGCCTCCGGATTTCTCGAGAAGTTTGGTGCGCAGGTTTCTGAAATGATTGACCAGTTTACGGTTCGGCGATTCGGGGTAGACGATTCTTCGTTCTTCCAGATCATCTGGTGTGAGGCGCCTCGGCTCCTGCATTCGGGCGATCTGTTTGCTGATAACATACTTGTCTACGCTGCCGGCCCCCAACTCAAGAGAGCTGGGCACAAGCATCCTCGAATCATCCCACTCTCCGAAACGGTCCTCGCCCCTGGAAACAATCTCCGGATTGCCGACGTCCTTTTGTTGACCTGCATTAGAGACGTTGTCGCCATCCTTGTTCATTTTTTCAAGCTTCCATCTCTCGAAGTCGGACAAGACGCTACCCTCGGTGTGGGCGTTCCTGTCATCATCCTTTCTGTCGTAATCTGCTTTGGAATCAGCCATCAGATAAACCCAAATACTGCAGCCAGCGCCACGGCCAAATAGGCCGCCGCCACAAGAATTGCCATCACAACAACAGCCACCGTAACCCGCCTGTCCCGGCGTTTTTCGAAAGGTGTTCTTACTTCAGGCAATTGTTCCAAGACCGGGAAATCAAAAAGCTCCTCAAGTTGTTCTCGGCAACGAATACGGGGATCAATCTGTAATAGTCCTGCTACTGCGCCGAAAGGAGCAACTGCACCGAGAAGCAGGCCAGCCATTGCAAACATTGAGAACTTGGGACCGGTAGGGCTCGTCGGATACTGCGCAGCCTCATTAATCTTGTAGCTCAGTCCCTGGCCCTCAATATCCAAGTGCATTGAAACCCTGGCTTTCTCTCTACGCTGTAGAAGATCGTTGTAAATATCCTTATTCACTTCCATGTCCCGGGTTAACTCTGAGTATTGCGCCTTGTTTTCCTGAATACGCTCCATCCGTCGCTTCTGTTCTTCGATCAGGCGTTCGATGGAGCGAATCCTTGTCTCAACCGTCTCTACGTCTGTATTCGTAGTTACCAGCTCAGACCTAACTTCCTGATAAACGGGATTGGGCGCGCTCTCAGACCCTGAGGAACCGCTACCCAGCTCTTGTTCCTCTTGAGCCTGTGCTCGTTGCTTTTCCAGTTCCTGAACTTGTTCACGAAGGATCACGATATCCGGATAGGTGTCGTGGTAGCGCAGCCTTAGCGAATCCAGCTGCTCCCTCATAGAGTCGATCCGTTGCTGATAAGCATCCACCGTGCGACCCTGTCTGATTGTCGGGCTGATTGCATTCAGTTCTCGCTGCAGCGAGCGAGCACGCGTCTCCAGCTCTTCCTTTTCCAGCTGAGCCAGCTCAAGCCGGCTCTGTAAATTGGACAGGCGGGAGTTGGCATCGGCCTCAGTTCCATCAACATTCTCGGATAGGAACTCTTTCAACCTCGACTCTACCTCGGCTATTTGGTCTTCGTAGCTTTTAACCTGTTTGTCTATGAAGTCGTAGGCGGACCGACTTTCCTCACGCTTTCGTCTCGCATTCTCCTCGATAAATGCCTGCCCCAGCTTCTGAGCCACACGAAATGCTTTGAGCGGAGAAGATGAAGAATATCCGATACTGAAATAGTTATCGCCTCTTCGCCCGACAGACATGGAGCCTCGAAGACTGTTAATTCTTTTTTCAAGTTCTTCTGGGTCTGTGATCGCATCCCCGTCCTCAAACACGTCACCATCTTTGGCAATCCCCTCTAGTACACTCCGAGAGGCGAGTAGCTCTCTTGCAGCCGATATCTTTTCAGTGACTTCCGTTGCTACGGCCCGGCCTTCCATCAAAGGCTGGATGATGTTTCTATCATCAACGAATATGATGACTTCGGATTGGTACTTGTAAGGCCATAAAAAGCCGGCTGCCAGAACACCGAAGCTGACCAATGCAAACATAAGGAAGGCGAGCCATTTATGAGCTCTGACCTCCCTTAACATTTCCTTCGGCAACTGGTTGATAGGAAGAGCCATGTCGGATATCCATTAAGACGAGGTTACAATTCCAGCACAGACTGCCTCAGAGACTTCTCTCAGGTATCGTAAGAATGTCTCCAGGCCTCAGCCTGTAGTTCGTGGATATATCGCCTCTTGAGAGGATTTCATCCAGGCGTACCGGGATAGCAACAACTTCGTCGCCAAGCACCCTGTAGAGAACCGAGTTATTCGCAGCTGCAAACGGAGTAACACCACCGGAAGTGAGCACCATATCAAGTACGGTCATACCAGCTCTGTGGGGAACCGATGTTGGTTGCTGAACAGCGCCTGTAACACGGACTCGTTCAGTGAATTCGTGGCTTCCCATACTGGTAACCACAATACTGACCTGAGGTTCCCTTATGTAAGCTGACAGGCTGGTCTCAATATCGTTCGCCAGTGCTTCCGGGGTGCGCCCGGATGCCTGGACATCGCCAACCAGTGGCACTGATATTTTGCCATCTGGCCTCACGGGTACAGAAATACTCAGATCCTCATTACGCCAGACGGAAACGCGAACGACGTCGGTCGCGCCTAACACATATTCATCAACGGAATCGGTCGTATCAACGGCCAAGGCACGTTCTATCTGTTCGGGCGTCGAGACTGTTGGCCCGGCACAACCCGAACCGAACGTTAGAATTACAAGACACGCTACTAATCCAGGGATTGAGTATTTCATTGACATTGTAATTACTCTCCAAAGTTCCTTATGCGTTTCCATGTAGCAGCTCAAGCAGGCTCAGAGCTATCTGGATCCCTTCTTGAACAATACCACTTCCACTGTCTGAATTATAATCAACAAATCGAGCAACAGACTTTGATTCTTGATGTAATAAAGGTCATAACGAAGCTTCTCTCGGGTGTCTTCCTCATTGTCGGCGTAGGCGAAACACAACTGGGCCCAGCCCGTTAAACCAGGCTTCACCCGGTGGCGCTCATCATAAAAAGGAATTTTCTCGGAAAGTTGCTTAACGAAAACCGGGCGTTCTGGACGGGGCCCGACAAAGGACATCGTTCCATTCAATACATTGAATATCTGCGGCAACTCATCAACGCGTATTTTGCGAATGATTTCACCAACTTTGGTTACCCTTGCATCATTCTGGCTAGCCCAGACAGCTCCATGCTTTTCAGCATCAGTTATCATTGAGCGGAACTTGTGAACCTTGAAAACCTTTCCATTCAAACCCACTCGTTCCTGGCTGTATAAAATCGGGGCTTTGAGGCCGTCCTCAATCTTGATCGCAATAATCGTGAGCAGCATTAACGGCAAACCGGCGGCTAACAGTACTGTAGCGGCCAGGATATCGAGAGAACGTTTGCCAAATCCGGATACCGACGAGAGATTGAAGCCGTCAGAGAATACAAGCCATCCCCGCGTCACCATTTCAAGGGCCACTTTTCTCGACTCTCTCTCATAGAAGGTAGCGCCATCCACGATTCGGATACCCTCCATTTTGCACTCCAGGAGGTCTTCCATCGGAAGACCCTTTCGCCGGTCATCAACCGCAACAACTATCTCTTGGATCGGGTTCTTCAATACATATTGGTGCAGGGAGAGGGGTAGGCGCAGCAAGTGTTCCTCAGCAATCTCAACCGGCTCACCTGGCAAGGCAACAAACCCTTGGAGAATAAAACCTTTCCGGTTAAAAGGCGTAGTCAGGTCTTCATGAATCTGCCGAGCCCTGTTTCCAGCGCCGAGAACGAGTACTTTTCTTTTAAACGCGTCCTTCCCCGCGAGTGCAAAAAACGTCCATCGGCAAACCCCCAAGAGAAAAAAGCCAAAAACCGAAGCTGAGGTCAGTAGATCAGTAAAACCGAGGTACCAGAGCCAGTCGTTCGACAGAATGTAAATAAATGCAGAGGCGGGAACGCCGATGATGAGGGCGAAAATAGTCCTCAGCATCATTCCGGACATACCCTCATCAAGACGGGACTGATGCACGCCCAGCGAGATCATGATCAGGAGGTTTACCAGTCCAAAGACAAGCGCCGAGGGCAGGAGAAAGAGGTAGCTCTCCAGAAAGAACGAGACTTCACCAAAGTGGCGAAAGAAAGCAGCCAGAGAGAAGCTTGAGACCAGTACAATGAGGTCGATGAGGCCCAGGATAACAAAGGGAACGTGGATGTAATGCCTGAACAATCTGACGTGGGCCACGCCAACTCCTTTTGCTGTCCAATGTAAACGCTTCCGCGCATCCGATGCGGCAGATAAGACACTGAACAGAGTTTACTGCATTTTAATGATACTGCAATCGACCGGGAGACTCGCCGATGCTCGCCACACGCTTTTTAAAAACAAAACACCTCGCCCGAGGTATTGGCGAGGTGTTTAATCCACGGGGGTATCAAGCTGACCTGCGGCGACGAGCCATGCCCAGACCCAACATACCGAGACCCAACAGTGCGAGCGTTCCTGGCTCAGGCACTGCCTGCACATCGGAAATGCCGACAATCAAATCGTTATAGTCGAAATCACCATCGATAAGATCCTCAAAACCTACGATCAATGAGCTGCCAAAAAATGCGGTGTTTCCGCTGCCAGTGACATCGAAAATCCTCGCCATGTCTACTCCACCATTCATGCTGGCATCTGAATAGAAGGTAGTGTCTCCGCGTTGCAGATAGAAACCGAACGTAGAACCGATTTGGGCCGATTCATCGCCGACCTTTGCAGTACCGGCATCAAGGTCAAACTCGACCTGTAAGCCCCCGGAGCTGTCTGCGCCAGAAAATACCTGAAGCATCTGGCTGGTATCGTTGATATCGTAGATGCCAAAGTTATTCACTGAGGAAAATCCGGCAAACTCAAAAAGCAGGAAAGCGCCTGCCGAGTCGCTTGTTCCATCAACATCGTTAAGGGTCGCAAACGAAACACCCGTGTCGTAATAGGCCCCATCCTTTTCCGTAGCTTTAAAAACATCGGCGCCGGAATCGGTTTTTAGGTCAAAAACACTCAGAGGTGTGGCGTGCGCGAGGGAAATACTGACCGAAAACAAGCTGACTGCCAGCAACTTCGAAATCACTTTCATTGTACTGCTCCTTTAACATCTACATCTTCTGGATATGCCAGCCATGTCAAAGCAGTTCGCGTGCCAAAACTGATTAATCATATAAATCAGATAGTTAGATCAATCGAATTCGAGTAGGTGTAAATTTTACTGACAGTTTTTTCGAGGTTCGCAACTAAATCGATACACGTCACCACCGGACTCGCGTGACGATCAACGAGAGACAGTTGTTTTGGCTTTTTCCAGTGTAAAGTTCTTCGACTATCTCAGTTTGACAAGATTTGATTCCATTCTAAGAGTCTTGCTTACATTCCAAAATGTTCCTTTGTTCAATTGGCAGGATGATCCTATCGAAACAATACTGTCGTTATCCGGCGAATAACGTCACCAGGGAGAGTCACAATGCTTCGCCATAAACTGTCACTGGCCTGTTCTGTTGCGCTGATTACAGGTTGCCAGAGTTGGCCCCCTCAAGACCCCAACAGACTCCCGCCCACTGCTGCGCTCCCAACTACGAGTACCCGGGGAGAGGTTCAAGTCTTTTTCTGGGATAACCTATCTGGGACGAGCGTCCAAGCGCTCACCTCTTATCAGGCATTCCCTGACAGTCCCGATGTGACCCAGATGTTGAGTGAGCTCAGAGGACCAACAGGGAGGGGGGATAATTACGGAAGCTTGGTGAGGGGCTACATTATCGCTCCTGATACAGGGCTATATCGGTTTTTTGTAAGCGGCGATGACCAGACCGAATTTTGGCTAAGCCCATCTTCCGATCCGTCTCAGAAAAGCAAAATTGCCGAGGTGACCGGCTGGACGAGTGCGTTGCAATACTCCAAATACAGCTCTCAAACCTCTGGTGCGATAGAACTTAATGCCGGAGAGAGATATTACTTTGAGATCATCTATAAAGAGGGAGGAGGCGACGACCATTTCAGTGTTGCCTGGGAAGGCCCTGACTTTAGCCGCGAGATTATTGCCGGACAGAGCATTGCTAGTTACGCAGGAGAGACCTCTTCTGTAGATGAATCGGCCGGTTCTGAAGCAAGTTTCAGACTCGGATACTCTGTCGGTTTTCTTGACGGCTCGGAAGGCCTGGCCTTCAATCCAGAATATCCTCCGCTTGATGCCGATCAGGACGGGATATATGACAACTGGGAAACAGTGCATGGCTTAAATGCGGACGATCCAAACGACGCAAACTCCGACCCTGACAACGACCTACTGGTGGCGGCGGACGAATTTTTGCTGGGAACAATGGAAAATAATCCCGACTCAGATGGCGACGGCATCCCGGATGGGGCGGAGTACGCTTCTTCATTAGACCCCTTGGATCCATCCGACGCCCTAAACGATCTGGATGGCGATGGCGTTAGCAACCTTGACGAATACCTTGCGGAAACCGACCTGAACGATGCCCAGTCCTTCCCGGCTGAAACTGTCGATCTGAACTATACACAAGGCTTTGTAGGTCAGTATTTCCAGGGAATGAATTTCGATAACTTTCTGCTGGCTCAACAGGATAACGCCATCCAGTATTCAACTGGCAGCGGTGGCTTTGTTGAGGGTCAATCGGGCGATAATTTCAGCGCCAGGTGGTATGGGCAATTTGTAGCACCACACTCTGACAGCAGCAGGAATTACACGTTCAGCATTCGTGTTGACGATGGCGCAAGGCTTTTCATTGATGGCGAGCAGAAAATTTCTGCCTGGCGAGACCAGGGCGCAACTACTTATACGACCACCGAATCTCTGCAGCCTCAGCAAAGCGTGGACCTGTTAATGGAATATTACGAGCGAGGGGGCGCGGCCGTCGCCCAGTTCTCAATCAGGGACGATTCAACGGGCAACAATTTCATAGTCAGTAAGGTCGTTGAATCTCCAGATATAAGTATGTCAGCAACTACAGATACTGACGGTGATGGCATGCCAGATACTTGGGAACTTCGGAACGGTCTTTCGCCATGGACCGGCGATGCTTCCGACATCAATAACAACGGAGGGGTAACTAATCTAGAAGCATTCCAGACTTCCGTGAGTCCCTGGACGCTCGAGCCTCAAACTTCCCCGGACAGCCCCAGCGTCGATGATGGTGAAACAAGTATTTCCCCACCACCCGCAACCTCGTCAGCGACGCTAACTTGGACTGCGCCCTTGACCCGCGTAGATGGCAGTTCTATCCAGTTGAGTGAAATCGATAGTTACGAGATAGCTTATGGAACTTCCCCTACTGATCTTGATAACTCCATGACGGTCGACGGGGCTGAAACTAGCGCAGAGATTACTGGACTGGCCGCTGGTACCTGGTACTTCTCAATCAGAGTCATAGATACCAACGGCCTAGCCAGTGAGTATTCGGAAGTGGCCAGTAAACAGGTTCAGTAGTTCAGATAACGAACAGCCCCATAAATTGCTGAACTGGGGTGCTCTCCAATGTTTTCTGATCGCTACATAGCTCCAAGATAGCGTCGCGTCGTTGCGCGTGGAAACGCGTAGACAAATTTGTACTGTACTTTTTCAGAAGCAAAGGTACCCCCTCATCGCGACGCCGTCGATGACCGATGGGGTACTCCACCGCGACATTGTCACTGCTGGAACCATCCTTAAAGAATACTTGAATAGCGTTGGCAATTGACCGCTTCTCAGGCTCGAGGTATTCCCGCGTGTAACGTTCATCCTCAACGACTTCCATTTTGTCCCTGAGCGTATCGATGATCGGATTGGCTTCGTGGAAGTCGTCCTCATAATGCTCAGCTTTGAGACTCCCGAAAATGAGCGGTACAGCTGTCATGTACTGCAAGCAGTGATCCCTGTCTGCAGCATTCGCGAGTTTGCCAACTTTTGAAATAATCCGGATGGCTGATTCATGCGTGGTGATGACAATTTTGTCGATTTCATCAAGGCGGTCTTTTACCTCCGGGTGGAGGGTCACGGCGGCTTCTGCTGCTGTTTGAGCGTGAAATTCAGCGGGGAACGAAATCTTGAACAATATGTTCTCCATCACATAGGAGTCGAATTTCTGTGGGATGGAAAGTTCGCGCTTCCCTTCAGGTTTAATTTTCTGATCTTTGTTGGTCTTGCTGAACAAAACATCGTAAAAGCCCCACTGGGGAGCTGTAAGAACACCAGGTATTCCCATTTCACCTCGCATCGCAATGTCCGCCAGCCTCACGGCCCTCGAAGTTGCGTCCCCCGCTGCCCACGATTTTCGCGATCCTGCGTTCGGCGCGTGACGATAGGTTCGGAGGGACTGTCCATCTACCCAGGCATGCGACAGTGCGGACAGCATCTGCTCGCGGTTTGCCCCCATCAACTTCGCTGCAACTGCTGTTGATGCCACCTTAACCAGAAGCACATGGTCGAGGCCAACGCGGTTGAAGGAATTCTCGAGCGCCAGCACACCCTGTATCTCGTGGGCCATAATCATCGATTCTAGCACCACGCGCATGGTGAGGGGCTTTTTGCCTTCCGATACGTGCTTTTGGGAAAGATGGTCCGCCACTGCCAAAATGGCACCCAAATTATCAGAAGGGTGGCCCCACTCTGCTGCCAACCAGGTATCGTTGTAATCGAGCCAGCGAACTAGGCAACCGATGTCCCAGGCGGCTTTCACCGGGTCCAAGCGGAATGGCGTTCCAGGCACACGGGCACCATGAGGGACCATTGTACCTTCGACGATTGGGCCGAGGTGTTTGGTACATTCGGGAAAGCGCAGAGCCAGAAGGCCACATCCCAGGGTATCCATCAGGCAATAGCGGGCGGTGCTCCAGGCTTCTACATTGGTTATTTCATAGGTGAGAACGTAGTCCGCAATTTGTTGCAGGACTTCGTCGTAGTCGGGACGTTCGTTGAGATCAAATGTTGCAGACATAGGGGGCCTCCT
>CETX01129402.1_pt1 | contig 54131 bp, 46 predicted proteins | sample 356501 | NCBI WGS metagenome assembly CETX01 (sample SAMEA2623390, study PRJEB7988) | marine metagenome | biome: marine biome (ENVO:00000447); feature: mesopelagic zone (ENVO:00000213); material: "saline water (ENVO:00002010), including plankton (ENVO:xxxxxxxx)" | depth 450 m | reverse complement strand
GTTACTTCATGAATCAGATGAAGCGCGATAAACAGCTGGTACTGACCGCTGTCCAACTGCCGTACGACATGGTCATTCCAAACCTTCTGGTAAAGGTTTTTAGCCACGGAGACTCCTGTCTATGATTAAAAGAGCGGCGATTTTAGCATGAAAAAAGCGTTTTTCTATTCCAATCAGGAATAGAGAGAAGTCGCCAAATGGTATTCAGGGCTTAAGGAGAGATTGCCGGGTCAACTATGATCTTGGCATGCTTGTCGGGATCAGCAAGGTCCGCAAACGCAGCAGGAACACCATCAAGTCCGACCTTGCCGGATATTAAAGGCGCAGCATCCACCTTCCCCTCCGCAATATTGTGCAGGGTCTGGGCAAACTCTTCCGGTGTATAACCCAGGACAAATTGCAGATTAAGTTCTTTGGTTATACCTGACATGGGCTGAAAGTGATCCTCTTCCATGCACACACCAAGGACAACTATTCTACCGGCCTGCGGTGCACCGGCCATCAACTGGTCTATTACTCCAGGAATACCAACACATTCAAAAAACAAGCCTGGTCTCAGTGCTGGTGCGGCAATTAATGACTGGGGTGAGACACCCTCATCAACATCAGTCGAGGCCACTTGCATCCAGCTTTCATATGGCGAGTTCTCGGCGGGATCTACCACCAGGTCAGCACCCATGACTTCTGCCAGCTCTCGCCGCCTGGGACTGAAATCCGCAGCTATTATTGGGCCAAACTGATTCATTTTAAGTGCGGCAATGACTGCAAGCCCAACCGGACCACACCCTATGATGAGTGGTACTTCTTTACTAAGCTTCGCCACCTGCACAGCGTGATAACCGACTGCCATCGGTTCTGTCAGTGCGGCCAGGTCCGTGGAAAGGCCATTGGGAACTTCCAGCAACATTGATTCAGACAACACCATATTTTCCGCATATCCACCTGGCACTTCATCTGAATACCCCACCGCCTTCATTTCACCACCACGAAAAGTCATTGGCACCGAACATACACGGGTCCCAACGGCATGCGCCTGAGTCGTTCCCGGGCCATGCTCAAGTATCTCAGCACAGAATTCGTGCCCCATGACTACACCCCGGGACAAGTCCATCGCCATGGAACCACCAGCCTGTTCTGATGCTTCGCTCATCTGTTGCGCAAATTTCAGTGCGTGCAAATCAGAACCGCAAATTCCGCATGCCAATGTCTTAACCAGCACCTCTCCTTCAGTCGGTTCTGGTACCGCCATATCCTCAATCATCAGCTCTGACCCACGCATGACCACTGCCCGCATTATTCTGCTCCTGTAGCTGTTTGTTTTTCTGAAAGGCTGATTACCTGGCTCGCATATTTTGAATTTGGCAGCACCTCATAAAACACCTCATCGGAGTCAGGCAATTGTTCCACCTTCTCATCCTTCCACAGGCCAACCTTACCTACCCGGACGACCAGGTGTCGTTCCTTCCCTTCAATGTCAGGGAACTTACCAACATAGAGGGTTTCATTTCTGCCTGCAGACTTCACATTGAGTTGGGTGAAATTGACCTCAACCTTCAACTTCTCAAAAGCCGCATCATCCAACAGAATACCGTTCACGTTGTATCGAATATGATGCTGTCCTTTTTCACCTTTTAGAGCATCTGACTCAGCAATCTCGAGGACCTCGACATTGAACTCGCCAGAGTCAAAGCAATCTCGCAATTTCCATGAGCAGGAAGACATTCGGTCCGAATCACCAATTGCCGACGATATCATTATGGGGCGTTTATCATCAAACAGAAAGAGGGGCTTCTCATTCGAGTAACAAATACCGATGCCAATTTCCAGTTTTGGCAATCCGGTTTTGGCTGAATGCGAATTCTTGGAATTGACGATATCGAGCATCTCTTTCGCCATTCCACAGGCACGTGATACTGAGTACCACTCGGTGGGACTGCCTTCATATTCATAAGTCCCAAGAATCACTGCATCGCCCTCAATGAATACCTTAGTCGCACCGTATATCTTGAGTCTTTCGTTAATCGGGTCAAAAAACCGTAAGCTGAAATAGCTTGCGGGATTCAAATCCTGGCGCAACAATTCCTGGGTAACCGTGGTGGAGCCACGAACATCTGCCTTGAGAATTGTATGATGGATAATCTCCGGGAGTTCATCAGCAACCTCTTTGACTTCCAGGCTATCCATCAGGCGAAATAACTGCCCTCCAGCCTTCGCAAGCTGGAGCTGCTCCTCATCTGTAATGACAGAAATACGGTTGAACACACGATGTGCAAATCGATAGTATTTGAGGTGAAAACGATAACGGCTGATATCGGTTAGGACCTTCAGCATCAACTCATCTTCAGACTCTTTAACCTTGCCATCATACTCGTCGGCAATGGTCACCAGTTTCTGGGAAAGAGCTTTTGCACCTTCCCTGGCTAAATCAATAGACTCAATAATCTTTTTAGCATTATTGCCTGCTACGGCTGAGACGGCATCTGCTACATTGATAAGGCCAAGATCTTGCTGGGTGAGTTTTTCTCGCAGGAAGTAAGCGGCCATCATTTCTTTGATTTCGTCACTGGCAGCAATCTTCTTGCGTATTTCCGTAAGGATTTTCAACAGTTTTTTTGTAGCTGAATTAAAGGACCACTGCGCCTTCATCCCCAGATGTTCTTTAACCTTGGCAGCAAGCTTTTCATGGAACCTTCCATCGAAAAGCAAACGGATATTTCCAGGCTGATCAAGCCAGCTAAATGACTCGGATAAAAGCTCCTTCTGATCCTCTGATGACCCCAGCAGTGACTGTACAGCAAACAGTCCGCCGAGCGCGTCATAGACTTCCGCCTGGGCCGATGCGAGGTTTGCCTTATTCTTCAGGGTATCCGATGGTAATTCGGCCAGCCGATTGGCCAACACTTCTTCCAGAGCAACATTCACTTTCTCATAGCCTGAACCTCCTCCAGGCCACAGGGCATAGCACTCAAGTAAAAGTAGCGGTTCCTGCGGCGATCTTGCATACAGGAGCGGGTTATACATGATGTTTACAGCTTCTGAGAGGTCTTCTCCCAGGATCTGCTCACGGAGCTCTTTCAGTTGATTAGTTTCTTCTCTTTGCAGTTGCTTGAGGAGCAATCGGTTAATTCGGAACATGAACTCATTGCTGTGTTTTCTGAACCAGGTGATTTTCTCCTGTGTGGTCAACAAACTCCTTGACCCTGAGAACTGCTGCTGCCCCTGGGTTTGCTCAAGCTTCGCACGATAATTATCCAATTCATCCCGGACCTGCTGAAGAATGAATTTGACGACGGCAAATTGCAGAATTCTGATCTGGTCCCGCTTCAGGTCAGTTTTGTATCGATGCAGCGTGACGCGCATCATGTCTGTATAGGAGTCTCTAAAGTCACCAAGCTCCTTGGAATTACCCGAAGCAAGTTTATTGCCGGAAACGATAAGTTTTACCTGGGCTTCAACCGTCTCCCTCGCCTTGAACGAGAAGGCGGGGGAAATCTCCACATCAATATGGTAATTATCAACACCCTTATTGGCCACGCTACAGTCAAGCTTAATCCCTCTTGGTGCCTTTACTCTCTCCAGGATGTCATTAAGCGAAGCTATGATTTTTTGTTCTGCCATTTTCTTACCGACTTAACCTCACAGCCTGTCGCTTTGGCCCCCAGTCCCCAGGATTCGCCTCAAAAACCCCGGGAATCCACTCACCACAAGATAGGCAACAACCCTGGGCATCCAGATGCCATTTTCCGAGTTTGTACCAGTCTCTCTCAATCAACATTGTCTCGCATGAGGGGCACCAGGTAGAGCCACCATCGCTATCGTGAACATTACCAGTATAAACGAACTTCAAGCCATTGGATCTTGCAATTTTTCGTGCGCTGCTCAAGGTTGAAGGTGGTGTTGAATGCTTGTCCATCATTTTATAATCCGGATGAAAGGCCGAAAAATGAATAGGTACATCAGCACCAAGGTTTTCAACGACCCACTGGCTCATAGCTTCCACCTCAGCAGCCGAATCATTTTCTCCAGGAATCAATAGCGTGGTGAGCTCAAACCAGGTACTGGTCTCGTGCTTCACATATAGTAACGTGTCTAATACATCTGCGAGGCGCCCTCCGCAGACCTTGTTATAAAAACGATCGCTGAAAGCCTTCAGGTCTATATTCGCGGCATCCATGTACTCAAAAAACTCTGTCCTGGGTTCGGGGCAAATATAACCGGCGGTAACAGCAACCGAATTGATACCTTTCTCCCTCGCCGCACTCGCTACATCAATTGCATATTCATGAAAGATCACGGGATCATTGTAGGTATAGGCGATACTTCTGCACCCGAGCGCCAACGCAGCCTCAACCAACATTTCGGGTGAGGCGGCATCTGCCAGGGTCTGCATTTCCCTGGATTTGCTCATATCCCAGTTCTGGCAAAACTTGCATGCCAGATTACATCCCGCCGTTCCAAATGAAAGGACTGGTGTGCCTGGAAGAAAATGGTTGAGCGGTTTTTTCTCGATTGGATCAACGCAGAAGCCACTGGACAACCCATAGGTAGTCAGCACAATTTCATCATTTTGCATGGCTCGGACAAAACACAAACCTTTCTGGCCCTGCCGCAACCTGCAATGGCGCGGGCACAAATCGCACTGCAGACGACCATCATCACGTTTGTGCCAGTACCGGGTGCTCACCACACTAGACCTTCCCGGTTTACGGATACCTTTACCAAGTTGCCAATTAAGAATTGATGACATTTTCGCAGATGATTGATTTAGAATGACTATTATTACACAGGAATCGCCTTATGAGTGCAGCGAGGCTACCGGCCGTAGCAGGTACGTTTTACCCGGCGGACAAAGATGAACTTTCATCATCGGTCGACGCAATGCTGCGCGATGGCTCGAGCAGCCTCCCCTGCCCAAAGGTTATTATCGCTCCCCATGCGGGCTACATTTATTCAGGACAGATAGCGGCAGGCGCCTACAGCCGCTTGAGTAATACCAATTCCCCTATTAGACGAGTCATCCTCTTAGGACCTTCCCACAAAGTTGCGTTCAAAGGCATTGCAGCGACAAGCTGCACTGCATACAAAACGCCTCTTGGTGAAATTCCTGTTGATGCCGCCGCTGTACAGACAATACTGCAACTGCCGGGCACTGGTTTCCTTGATGAGGCCCATACCCATGAGCATAGCCTCGAGGTGCACCTGCCATTTCTGCAACGTGAACTAGGTGCTTTCTCACTGGTGCCGCTCGTAGTTGGAGATGCGACCAGGGAAGAGGTGGCCAGCGTCATCAACGCGCTTTGGGGTGGCGCTGAAACCCTGATCATAGTCAGCTCTGACCTCAGCCATTTCCACGCCTATGACAAAGCAAAAGAGATTGATGCCCGGACGTCCATGAAAATACTCACGCTGGAGAGCAACCTGGTTGGTGACGAGGCATGCGGCTGCAGACCAATCAACGGTTTACTACATGTTTTAAAGGCTCGAGAGCTCAAAGTTGAACAGCTTGCTGTTATGAATTCAGGCGATACCGCCGGGGACAAGGGTCGGGTCGTTGGCTACGGTGCTTATGTTGTTCTAGAACCTTCAGGAAATGCGATGAACGAGACAGGAACGGACAATACGGATAACCAGTTACCATTGGCCTTTCGACAGCGATTGCTCCAGGTAGCGAGAGAGGCGGTTCTACGTTCCTTTGAAAGCAGTGGAAACTACAATATTGACCTCAACAGCTACCCACCGGAATTCAAAGTGGAGAGCGCTTCTTTTGTTACTCTTAATATCAATGATGGTCTGCGAGGTTGCATAGGAAGCCTGGCGGCGCACAGGCCATTAGTGGTGGATATAGCCCACAATGCGCAGGCCGCGGCCTTTAATGACCCCCGATTCAAGCCTTTGACCTTGGCCGAGTATCAGCAAGTTGATTTCCACATCTCAGTACTCAGTGTCCCTCAAGTACTAGCAGTATCATCAAGGACCGAACTCATCGATAAACTGAGGGCCGGGATCGATGGTTTGATAATTGAAGAGAACGGTAGAAGGGCAACCTACCTGCCATCCGTATGGGAACAAATCAACGATGCTGAAACGTTTGTTTCTGAACTTCGCAGGAAGGCAGGACTGGATGCATCGGGGTGGCACGCAGATACAGTGGTACACCGGTACACCACGGAGGAGTTCTGTTAGTTGATAAACCTGAAGGTTGAGCCTGATGTGCCCCTCTCCTTTTCCACTTCTCGTTTGACCCTCCGTCGCTACGAGCTTGACGATGACGTGATGTTGTTTGAGGCAGCAAGGGAATCCATCGATGAAGTCTATCCTTACCTTCCCTGGTGCCACCCCGATTACAGCATTGACGACTCAAGATCCTGGCTACTGGATATAAAACCGAACTGGGACGACAAAAAGTCTTTTACATTCGCGATTGTTGACAGGGTGACCGGAAAGTTCCTCGGGGGATGTGGGCTAAACAGTATCGACGAAAATCCAATTGCAAATCTTGGCTACTGGGTGAGAACATCGGATACTGGCCGGGGCATCGCCGCCGAGGCAGCAACAGGACTCCTGCATTTCGGCTTTGAGCACCTCGGCCTGATAAGGATTGAAATACTGATGTCCACGAAAAACGAAGCGAGCAAAAAAGTGGCGCTACTGGCGGGCGGGACCTTCGAAGGCATCCTTCGCAATCGTCTGTTATTGCATGGTGAAAATCACGACGCTTACCTTTACTCTGTGCTCCCAAACGATATGATTGGCAACTGATTCACATTTGACAGAAGAAAAACGGAGATTACCATGAGCGATCAAGAAACCCTGCGCGAAGAAATGATGTCGATTCTCACCCGCCAGAGGAAGTCTTACATTGCGGAAGGAGAAGTCTCTGCCGAAACCCGGATAGACCGAATCGATAGGGCCATCAATGTACTCGAAAAGTCCAGCGCAAAACTTTGTGAAGCCATGGCTGCTGATTTTGGCCACAGATCCTTTGACCAATCCAAACTGGCTGATATCGATGGAGCCATCGGTCCGTTAAAAGACTCCAAGAAGCATGTCAGAAAATGGATGCGCTCGGAACGACGAAAAGTCATGTTCCCAATGAACCTGCTGGGCAGCAGGGGACGAGTTGATTACCAGCCCCTCGGCGTAGTTGGTTGTATCAGCCCCTGGAATTTCCCTGTGCAACTTACGTTTGGCCCACTGGCTGGTGTTTTCAGCGCCGGCAATCGAACCATGATTAAGCCATCAGAGTTCACACCGGAAACCTCAGAACTGATGAAACAGATACTGGAGGAAGCCTTTGATATTGAGGAAGTTACTGTCTTTACTGGCGGTGCAGAAGTTGGCGGAGCCTTCAGCAGCCTTCCCTTCGATCACCTTCTATTTACAGGCGCTACATCCATAGCAAAGCACGTGATGCGTGCAGCTTCTGAAAACCTTGTACCACTAACACTAGAACTAGGTGGAAAATCACCCGTGATTGTTGGCGAGAGTGCTGACATGACGCTCGCGGCAGAAAATGTGATGGCTGGAAAGACCATGAACGCGGGCCAGATTTGCCTCGCCCCTGACTACATCTTTGTTCCAGAAGGTAAGACTGACGAATTTGTCAGCGCGGCCAAGGCCTCGGTTGCGAAAATGTACCCTAGCCTTAAGGATAACCCTGACTACACGTCTATTATCAATGAGCGCCATTATGATCGATTGAATGGCTACATAGAGGATGCCAGGTCTAAGGGTGCCGAAGTCGTTGAAATAAACCCTGCAAATGAGGACTTTGACCAACAGCAGCATCACCGGATACCACCCACCCTCGTTCTCGAGCCCTCCGAAGAAATGCAGGTCATGCAGGATGAGATTTTCGGCCCGGTCCTGCCCATTAAAGCTTACAAGTCAGTCGATGAGACTCTTGACTATATTAACGCTCACGACAGACCCCTTGGCCTCTACTATTTTGGTGAGGATGCGAGCGAAGAACACAAGGTACTGACCCATACAACATCGGGGGGAGTCACAGTTAACGACGTCATCATGCATGTCGCCCAGGAGGGGCTTCCATTTGGTGGTGTCGGCCCAAGTGGTATGGGCTGCTATCACGGTCATGACGGGTTCAAAACTTTCAGCCACACAAAAGCCATTTTTACGCAGTCCAAACTGGTGGCGAAACTGGCCGGTGCATTGATGCGCCCGCCCTTCAAAAAAGCGAGCTGACCCCAGGCCAACGGGTCAGTAGGCCACGAGCGGGCAAGGCTTACTTCTAATCTCCGTCCAAGAAAGCTGCACCTACAGGCTGCGGCAGGTATAGCATCTGGTGAACAAGACACCTTTTTTGTGTAATCTGTATGATGATTAAGCCCAGGACGGAAAACAGGACCGAATTGTGAGCAGAAGCGACCGCAAGATTACAAATTTCTTACTTACCCCCAAATTCCAGCTCAAACTGACCTATTATTATATCGGCATTGGCATGTCGATTATCATCTCTACCGGCGTGACCGTATTTTACAAGATGTCCGTAATACGCGACATCATGAATAACAGTGTTGTTACGGATTTCGGTGCACAGTCTAAAATCAGTGCAGAGATGTTTTTCATCGCCCAGGCTTCCCTCGTGGGGTTCGTAGCATTCGCTATTTCATCGTTTGTCTTCGCGCTTATGGTCAGCCATCGAATAGCGGGTCCAGTCGTTGCAATAACGGCCGTTATCAATGCGCTCAAAAAAGGGAACTATAACTATGGTCGAAAATTGCGACCAAATGATGAACTCACGCTCATAATGGATAACCTGCACGAACTGAAAGATGTTCTTGCAGATGAAGAGGCAAAGCAGAAAATCCAGTGACTATCGGAGTCGCCAATAGTAGAGGTTTCAGTCTATTCGAGTTGATGATTACTGTAGCGGTGATAGGCATTATTTCAGCGATAGCCGTTCCTGCTTACCGCAGCTATATTGAAACTGCCAACATGACAAAAGTCACGGCCAATTTTGAAGAAGCCGTTCGGCTGGGCAGAAGCACGTTTACAAAAGACAAAACGAGGATCGCGATAGGTTTGCCAGCAACAGCACCGAATGATACCGCCGGCTGGATTGCTATATTTGACAAGAGCAACACCTCAGCGCCGGGTGGCGGTCCAGCTTTTATTCCATCGACAAACAATAAGGATACCGGGCGGGGCGATAAAGTAACAGGTGCCATTGGGGTCAAATGGAAAGCGGCAAAAACAGGTAGTAATCCCAAGCCGGCTCGCCTGGAACTATGGCGACCTCTTTATCTTAGCCTCGTCGAACAACGCGCTCGACTTGAAGGAGACGATATTGATGTCAAAATTCAGCGTAAACCTTAATCCGGACAATAACTAGCTGGCTACGTGAACCAGTACCTTTCGCCTGGCAACTGCATGGCGATGCTCCCACAGAAAAACGCCCTGCCAGGTCCCCAGCGCCAACTTTCCGTCCAGGATTGGAATTGACACACTGGTCGCGGTCAATGCAGATTTAATATGGGCAGGCATATCATCTGCGCCTTCCAGTGTATGGGTATAACTCGGATCTCCTTCCGGCACTAATCTGTTCAGCCACTTTTCAAGATCACGCTTTGCCGAAGGGTCGCAGTTTTCCTGCACCAGTAAACTTGCCGATGTATGCTGGATAAAGAGCGTACACAGCCCTTCAGCCAGATTTTGCTGCACAACGCAGGCGGTTACTTCCCCTGTAATGTCATGCAGCCCCTGATTTGCCACACTAATTAGCAAAGTCTTTATCATTTAGGACTTAAATGCTTACCTGCCGATAAAATTCGGTTTGCGTCGCTCGAGAAATGCATTTACGCCTTCCTGAAAGTCTTCACTCTGGAACATCGGGCCGAGATGAGCCATCAGGTGATCGACCGCCGTATCGTATGACTCTTCAAGCCCCATACGCATCATCCGCTTGGTGGTCTGTACCGCCATAGGTGCATTTTCGGCAATCTCCTGCGCCCACTGCATGGCCGTGTCCATGAGTTGATCATCAGCTACGACTGTGTTGACCAGACCCAATTCAAGGCACTCTGCAGCCCCAACCGTACGAGCCCGATAATAGAGTTCTGCAGCCTTGGCCCAGCCAACCAGCCGTGGCAAAAGCCAGGTTCCACCACTTTCCGGCACCACATTTCGTTTCGCGGTAACAGCAGCCATTTTTGCAGATTCACCCGCTATGCGAATATCACAGAGAAGCGAGAGGTCCATGCCATATCCTGCGGCAGCCCCGTTAAGTGCACAGATAATCGGTGTATCGATACTCCACATGACATTGATAGGTGCATCACGCAGATCAAAAAGCTGCCTCGGCCTGGCGCCACCCCCTTCACCACCACCAATACCGCCCTGGCCAGCATCGACAAGATCGAGCCCGGAACAAAATCCCCGTCCAGCACCCGTTAGCACGATGCAACGAATCTCAGGGTCTTTGTCAGCCTCAACTATTTTTGCAGACAATTCACCCAGCATATCCCGACTGATTGCGTTCAACCGATCTGGTCGGTTAAGTGTAATCACGACAATATTGCCCGCTTGTTCAAGCAACAATTCGTCAGTACTCGATTCTGTTAAAGCCATCAGCTTATTCCTTCTCCGTAATTGTGATAGTAGCTCGACTATACACGCTTCATCGCTTCTACAGTCACAAAACGATTGATATCCCGAAGAACCTCACTCTTGCCAGGATAAATCCGAGACAACGAAGCGACAATGTCGATATGCCCCATCCCGTCATAGACTTCCCTGCGGGCCATTCCGCCCACGGCTTGCTGTTTTTCCATAAGACTCTTTGAGTGGCCACGCCGTACCCGCTTATCGTCTTTTCCATGTAACAGGTATAAGGGGGCGGCATCGGAACGAACAAAATTTACCGGTTGCGATTCCGGGTACTTTTCCGCCGGCGCGAAGAGTTCCCAGTGAGAGTCTTCTGTATAGGGGAAAAAATCGTAGGGTCCAGCCAGACCAACGAAACCGGCAATTCTTTGCGTCGATCGCAATAATCGCGCATTCAGCGTTAACAGCGCCGCGAGCTGGGCCCCGGCTGAATGTCCTACCAGGAAAATGGGTCCGAGGGTGATGGAGGACATTATCTCATCGACAGCAAGCCGTATATCGTCAAGGATCTGACCAAACCGCACTTCCGGGAACAGGCGGTAATCGGGAATGAATACGTCAAACCCAAGAGAGCAGAAGGAATCTGCCACGAATCGATAGTCCCTGCGACCACCACTCCGCCAGTTACCGCCATAGATAAATATGATTTTCGGGCGGCTGGCGTTGGCTTCCTTGTGTAGGTAACAATCATAGCGATGCCGCTCATGGGCACCATAACAACTTTCCTGCAGGACATATTCCCCGGAACGCGCAATCGTATTCATCACCTTCAATCCAGCTATCTGTGACAGGTCATGCATAATTTCTTTAAATTTCAATAGATTGCAACCTTTTATTAATCTAATACAATAAGGCTAGATACTGCCTGGGCTGGTAGTTAAAACACTGTAAACTATATGCTATCCGAGCAATATTTGAAGATACTACTATGCACTACTTCATCGTGACCTTTATCGGCGATGATCAGCCAGGGTTTGTACAGTCTATAGCCGCCGTTGTATCAGACCATGATGGGACCTGGCTGGAAAGCAGAATGAGCCAGTTGGAAGGTAAGTTTGCTGGACTCGCTCGTATTGGTGTGAGCAAAGATAGCGCCTTGCTGTTAAAACAGGCGCTGCTCGACCTTTCAGAGAATGAATTCACGCTCAGCATAGAAGATGTCGCCGAGTCCGGGGCAGCAGGCAAGCAGAGATATCAACTGAGTATCCTTGGTCACGACAGGCCTGGTATCGTTCATGAGGTCACCGGTACGCTGGCAAGGGAGCAGATCAACCTGCTCGAGATGTCCTCCAACGTGGTTTCCGCAGCCATGACAGGTACACCTATGTTCAGTGCAGATGCGACCGTTGAGGTCACCGTGGAAGTTGACATTACTGCCATTGACAATCAGCTATCTGAAATTGCAGCCGAACTAGGTGTCGACATTCTGCTCTCTGAGTTAACTGAGCACTAATCTTGATCTGACACTAATTCGCCGAATTTAAGCGGCTTGCAACTCAGGGCTATCATAAATGTCGCAAAAGTTGGGTTGGGTAGATTAGTGACAATTCACTGATTCGCTGCCACTTCCAGTATCATATGAAACCGTGAGAGCGCCTTAATGTCAGGTCAAGGCAAATATTAGGAAAACTACTCTGAATGAAACCAGCAAGGTATTTTACGGAGAAAACTGTTCCACACGGTAAAACCACCAGGCCGGAATCTCATTGCCGAAAACTTCAGCCATGTCATATTTGGCATTGTATGCCTGATCCAGTTCAGCTGTGAGTGACTGATCCGTTACTTGTGTCACGACAACATCATACAGCCTGTCGTTAATTTTTAACCTTGCCTGCGGATCCGCCTGCAGGTTGACCTCCCAGCGTTTCTTTTCCTCTCCGTAGGAGCCAATAAATAGAGATCCCTGAAAAGCCACGCACCATATAGTCGTGGAATGTGGCAGGCCGTACCAGGGCCGGGTCTCGATGAAAATTTCCTCTAGCTGGTCGGTAAATCGCCAGTCATCAACCGTCCCTGACACTTCCTCACCGCTGAGCCAAAGTCCAGGCTGCACATCTCGAGGCTCACAAGCACCGAGTAGCCCAAAAAGTAGAGCCAGTAGCACTTTTCCAAACACCAGTCGTAGCTCTGATGGACATTCTCTGGTCATTGCAGGTCCCTTCTTCCTCTAACCCAATTTTGGCGGCGCGTATATTTTGACCGTTATTTCGTCACCCTTGAAAATCTCACCTGGCACATCTATCGACCCAACCACACCACGCTTCTTCCTCGCTTCAGTTAAGAATTGTTTCCTGGTCAGGGGTTCTCCAGATCTTTTTGCATATAACCCGGCTATCTTGTCACCCATATCGGTACAAGGGGGATTGTAATCCTCAACGACCAGCACAGCCCCGGAAGGGAACACCAGTTTGGAGCCCTTCGGGAGGGCTGAAAATCCCTCAATTCCACGAATACAAACATTGGTGCCAAGGTCTTCCGCTGTCAGCGCTCGATCCAGGTCCAGTGCTTCCCGAATTTCTGCTAACTCCTCTTCTGACACACCAGACCACTGACGATTATTTCTCCGTACAGTACCTTCCGGCTCCGTGTCTCCTTCCCAACAGACTCGCGAAAAGCCCCTGTGCCTGTCGCTAATGAACCCATCGAGTTCCGCAACAACGGAATCACAGGGTTGTTTGCTCATATCCTCCCCGGTACCAACATGCAGTGATACCAATGTCGCTATCTGTTTTTTCATATCAGCAATCCGGGTGAGCCTTTCTGGTAAGGAGTGTAAAACTCGAAGAGAGCATTTCACTCCGCGCCTGAACGCTTGTAGAGGATCAGCACCAGTCAGCTATTCTCTGACGGCAGCTGGAATCGTACGGCATTTATTAATTCTTCTTGGTCAACCGGTATTGGGCCGGCGTTTGTCCACATGACTTTTTGAAAGCAGCGTAAAATGCTGAATTCGAGTTGAAACCCACTTCAAAGGCTATGCTCAGTATAGCCTGGAGATGACGATCTTCCAGCCGCAGGAGTTTTTTTGCGTCTTCCACCCGGTACTGGTTCAGGTAGTCAAAAAAGCTCATATCAAACCCGGCATTGATAACCTGCGACAAATGATTCACGGGACATTCAACAAGAGCAGCCAGTTTGGGAAGTGTCAGATCCGGGTTCAGGTAAAGCTGTTCGGTCTGCATCATGGTTGCTAATTGATCTTTATAATGCTCCAACTGCTCGGGACTCAGTCCGGACTTGGCGTACTTCTGTGAAGGCACTGAAGGATTGGCATAACCGGCATCAGATATTTGATAGTAATCGGCAATCCTGGCGGCAGAACCCCCCTCCATGGTAATGAACTCAGCACCAAACCAGGGCACTCCAACCTCTTCACCAGTATCAGGATCAATGGACGAAACCCTATACTGAAATGCAATGGTACCATCGCCGCTCATGATCTCACCCATAACATCATAGCGGTTGTTTTCCTTGCTGAAGGCTTCACGCAGATTAACGATCAGTTCATCCTTGGCGAATTGTTTATCTTTCGCTATATCACTATAGGTGCCATCGATAGCCAAATGATCGGCAACAAAGTTAGCATCTCTCTTATTCCATGCTTCAAAGTAGCTTTCAACGAAATCTACAACACTTTTTTTTTGTTTTGCCATTTCACCACCCCGGGGTTCCAGATATTGTCGGCCCAGTGAGGCGTTATTACCCTGTTGGCATTCGAGTGTCAAGCCGGAGGCAAGACACATTTTACCATCAGGTGCATTCGAATTAGTGGTCCAGCGGGGGGTTGGCTCTGGCTCTGGCAGGCGTCCAGAAGGGTTTATCCTTCACTTTGCAACGGGCTATCTTACTGTATTGGCGCAGTTCCTTCTCATAGTAGATTTCAGCCCATATGTCGTCACCCAAATGTTCCGTTTTGATCATCGCAAGGGCGATATTAGCCTTGACTGCCGGTGACCACATTGCAGAGGTAACGTAGCCGATTTCAAGGCTGCATTGTTTGTTACCGTACAGGAAGGACCCTCCAGCTGTTTTGTTTCCTTCTATGTCGAGTTTAGTCAGAGTATACCGGGGACCCCGCTTCTGCTCTTGCAGCAACGCGCTTCTGCCGTTGAAGTGACGCTTTCCAAAATCAACCAGCCATCCAAGGTTCAGTTCAAATGGTGTCTGATCATGTTCGAAGTGCACGGTTTTAAGCGCTTCGTTAAACTCGAAACCGGGCATGATAAAGCCTGCTTCGATTCGGGCCATATTCGTCGCCGCCTCACCGAACGGATGGATGCCATAGTCTGCACCGGCAGCATATAGAGCGTCCCAAAGCTCAAGTGCATGCTCGGGCTTGACCCAAAGCTCATATCCTAAATCACCACTGAAGCCGGTACGCGATACCATCAGTGATTCGCCAAGAAACTGAAAATAGTGAATATTAAATGGTTTAACTTTTGTGATGCCATCAAGCCCCATCTTTCGCAACACCGTACAGGAGGTCGGACCCTGTAGTGCCAGCGCTGCAATCTTATCGCTCACGTCCGTAACCGTAACATCCTTGAAGCCATAGGCACTTTTCTTCAGCCACGCAGTACAGGGGCTGCCACACACCAGCATGAATTCATCATCCGCAAGTTTGAAAATGGTTCCATCATCAATCAAACGTCCTTCGTCCGTGCACCATACGACGTAAGAGACCCTGTTTACTTTAGATTTTGTGATATCCCGGGTGACCATGCGGTTCAACATCACTTCAGCATCGCGACCCTTGATGTTGTATTTTTGCATGGGGCAGATGTCGTATGTCCCGCAGGTATTGCGCACACAAAAATATTCGTACTCAGCATCATAGTAGGAGTCTGCAAACTTGTAGCCATTCCAGGCAGACCAGGCTTCGCGGATATTGAAGGAAGCCTGCCTCGGGTGAAAATGTGAGCGCCTTAACTGCTCCCCGCTGAAATCAAATTGCTTATTCGTCATAACAGTCATCTTCCGGGACGGTATTTGTACGCTTCAGATCCATCAGGATTTCTCTCGCTGCATTTGCACCGCAGGCAGCAGATACACCTCCCCCCGGATGAGTCGAGGAGCCACACATGTACATATTTTTGATCGGCATCCGATATTGTGCATACCCAGGGAAGGGTCGATTGAAAAGAAGTTGATCTATCGTCAACTCGCCCTGGAAGATATTCCCTTCGGTTAGGCCGACCTCTCTCTCAATATCATTGGCCGTCCGGACTTCCATGTGTACAATCAGATCTTCAAATCCAGGGCAGTAACGCGCAATCTTGTCGACAACAGACTTGCCAAATTGCTCACGTTTCTCATCAGTCCAGGGTCCATCGCTAAGCTCAGCAGGGCAGTACTGGATGAAGTTAGACATCCAGTGTTTCCCCGGCGGCGCAACCGTCGGGTCCCAGGCGGAAGGTATGACTGACTCTATAAAGGGATCGTCGGACCAGCGACCGCGCTTCCAGCAGTCAAAGGCTCTCTCCATTGTTTCCAGTGAACCGGTAAACGTCTGCCCGCCTCTACTAATGTAGGGGTTATCAGGCACGCCAGTAAATTTAGGCATTCCGGACAAGGCAATATTTACCTTTCCTGATGAACCCCGTATCTTAAAATTTGCGGCTTTCTCATAAATCCCGGGCGGAAGGTCATTCTTATCCATAATGCGGGTGAAAGTCCGCTTTGCATCCAGGTTTGACACGACGATGCGTGATTTCAATTCTTCGCCACTTTCCAACACTACGCCTATGGCTTTACCATTCTTGACCAGAATTTGTTCTACGCCTGCAAGTGTTCTAATCTCACCGCCATGCTCCTGGAATGCCGCGGCGATTGCGTTAGATATGGCGCCCATACCACCCCTCGCCAGTCCCCAGGCACCGATACTGCCATCAACATCACCCATTACATGATGCAGCAAAATGTAGGATGAACCGGGGGAGTAAACGCCAAGCGCAGTGCCGATGATCCCGGCACTGGACATCGCGGCTTTAATCAAATCATTCTCGAAATAGTCATCGAGAAATTCTGCAGCACTAATCGTAAAAAACCTGATGTATTCATAAATTTCTTTCTCTCCCAGTGACCAGAACTGTTTCGCCAGAAACAACAGTTCAGATATGTCGCGTGGGCGGAATGAAGTTGGATCCGGGGGTGTGCGTAGTAGAGTTTTTCGGATTAAGTACGAATAGCGGGTCAAATCAGACTGGAAGCGGTGCATGGCATCGGCATCGTGGGATGAGTGCCGTTTCAGCTCCAGGTAGGTCGACTCTTGGTTATGATAGGACAGCAGTGTACGTCCATCATCAGCGAAATTGACGGTCCCGAGGTAGGGAACCAATAGCAGCCCGTGCCTGCCTAGATCAAGGTCACGGTGCAGAGACTGTCTCATCATACTGCACACATAGGAACAGCTTGAATAGATCCAGCCCTCATGCATTTCGCGTGACACAGCAGCGCCACCAATATAGTCGTTCTTCTCAACCACCAATACGTCAAGTCCGGCCTTCGCCAGGTAAGCGGCGTTGGTTAAACCATTGTGACCCGCACCAATGATGATGGCATCATATTCTTTCATTTCAGAATCTCTTGGGCGGCATTGTGCCCGGCTCCACCCATCAACCCGCCACCAGGGTGGCAACCTGCGCCGCAAAGGTGAAGACCACCGATAGGCGTCTGGTACTGTGCAGCACCATAGGTAGGACGCATCATTAGTGACTGGTCCAGGGAAAGTTCAGCATGGTGCCAATGACCTCCGGTAACACCATACTCTCGCTCTAGATCAGCTGGCGTCAGCAACTCATGATGCAGGATCTGCTCCCGGATACCGGGGGCATACTGAGCCAAGGTGTCTATCAAAAGTTGGCAATAGGCTTCATGGGCCTGGTCATCCCAGCCCCCCTGCAGGTGACGAGGAACATACATGACATGAGCTGAGAGGACATGCTGGCCAGCCGGCGCCAGTGTCTCATCATGGATGCTCGGTATAACGATTTCCATTACCGGCACCTTCGAACAGTGCCCATATTTTGCATCATCATAGGCAAATTCAATGACATCCATATCCGGAGCAATCATCAATCTACCATCAGGGTTATCCAGGCCCGTAAATTCTGGAAGCCCCTTGAGAGCAAGGTGTAATTTCGCCACATAGCCATCGCCACGTAATCGGCGAATTCTGTTACAAAAACCGATCTCAAGATGCTCAACACCAACCAGGTCGAGAAAGGTTTTTTTCGGGTCCGCTGAAGATATCACACGGTCAGCTTCGATCTGCTCTCCCGAATCCAACTTTACGCCCATGGCGATGAGCCCCTCAGCATCATCACCAATGACGATTTCTCCTACGGGAACTCCGGTTCGAATTTCAACACCAGAGGCGCTGGCTGATGAATGCAGCGCTTCTATCAGTGTCTTAACACCAGCGGATGAAACCTGGTGAGCGGCTTTACCTGACATTCTCAGCAGCAGCGTGATCAGCGAATGATTGGGCGAACGTGGCGCCAGTTTCGAGCCAATCAGTCCATCCCAACTCAGCATCGCCTTCAGTAATTCGTTATCAAAATTCTCATCCATCAAATCCCGCATGGGCAATGTCAGGATGCGAAGAAATTCTCGCATATCGGCCTTACCCATAAGGCGCATATTCATCCCAAGATGGGCATATGACATTATTTCCGGCAGGCTGTTGTTGCCGATGGGAGGCACAGTTTCCAACCAAAATGGCTTTACCATGTCGGCAAATCGCCGCATCAGTCTCACATAATTACCGTACGACTGCTCATCGTCGGTTTCTACACCGGAGATACGCTCCCCTTGCAGAACGACATGGCTTGCATCGGTTGAAAGACCAATCGTGGGTGATAGGTCGGCATCTACATTGAAGCCATGGGCCTTGAGATTAAGGTCTCGTGCTACTTTTTCAGAGAAATAGCCGACACTGTGGGCGACGGAGGTCTTGAATTCAGGATGGAATTCACGGACGGACGCGAGCCCACCGACCGAATCAGAGGCCTCAAGTAGCAAAACCTTCTGACCTTTTCGCGCCAGGTAGTTCGCACAGACCAGCCCGTTGTGCCCGGCACCAATGATGATCGAGTTGTAGCGATGCACTTCAAATCTGCCGTGTGAGGTATCACCACAGACTATTCAATGCTTGTTGGTAGGGCTTCTCAGCCTATACGCTTAATACCGCTAAGGTATACTAACCCGATTTCCAATCTTATAGGGCAGGTGGCTAGCCAACGTCTAGTTGTTGAACATACGGGGCCTATTGATCGGACAACACTATTCAAGCGGCCCAGACCGAGAAGAACTCGAATGACTGAACCTAAAGCAGATATTGATATTGCACGTGAAGCGACGTTAAAGCCGATCGCAGAAATAGGCGCCAGCCTTGAGATTCCGGAGGATTCGCTCCACTGCTACGGCCGCTATAAGGCCAAGATTGATTTTGGCTTTATCCGTTCTCTGGAAGACAGGAAGGATGGTCAATTAGTCCTTGTTACGGCCATGTCACCAACCCCTGCAGGTGAGGGGAAAACGACTACAACGGTTGGCCTGGGAGATGCGCTCAACCGCCTTGGCAAAAAAACGACCGTGTGTTTGCGAGAACCTTCCCTGGGGCCATGTTTCGGAATGAAGGGTGGTGCTGCAGGAGGTGGTTACGCCCAGGTGGTACCCATGGAAGATATTAACCTGCATTTTACCGGTGACCTGCATGCCATCAGTACTGCTCACAACCTGCTGGCAGCACTTGTGGACAACCATATTCACTGGCAAAACGAGGAAAGCATGGATGCGCGGCGTTTAAGCTGGCGTCGCGTAGTGGATATTAACGATCGCACCCTGCGACACATCAATACGGGCCTGGGTGGAACTGCAAACGGTGTCCCGCGAGAAACCGGGTTCGATCTCACGGTGGCATCCGAGGTAATGGCGATCTTCTGTCTGGCAAAAAACCTATCTGACCTGCAACAGAGGCTGGCAAAAATGATTGTCGGTTATCGCCGCAACGGGGATCCGATAACGGCAAGTGAAATGAAGGCTGATGGTCCGTTGACGGCCATCTTGCGGGATGCCCTGATGCCAAACCTGGTACAGACACTGGAGAACAACCCCGCCATCATTCACGGCGGGCCTTTCGCCAACATCGCACACGGGTGTAACAGCGTTATCGCAACCAAGACAGCCTTAAAGCTGTCCGACTGTGTAGTAACGGAAGCAGGATTTGGGGCTGACCTGGGTGCAGAGAAGTTCTTCAACATCAAGTGTCTGAAAGCAGGCCTAAAACCTGCTGCCGCGGTTATTGTTGCTACTGTCAGGGCACTGAAAATGCATGGCGGCGTAGCAAAAAAGGATCTGGATGCTGAAAATATTGTTGCGGTTCAGCAAGGCATTCCCAACCTAGCCCGCCATATCAGAAATGTTGGCAAGTTCGGCGTGCCAATCGTGGTGGCGATCAACCGTTTTACGAAGGACGCTGACAGCGAGATAAGTGTTGTCAAGCAAATGTGTGCTGAGCTGGGAGTGAAAGCGATTGAATCCAACCACTGGACTACTGGCGGTTCTGGTGCCGAGGAGCTTGCAACCAACGTCACCCAGCTCGTTGAGTCTGGGTCATCTCAGTTTCGCCCGCTCTATGATGAGCAAACCAGCCTCTGGGACAAGACTGAAGAGGTTGCAAGAAGCATCTACGGTGCATCTGAGATTATTGCCGATAAGAAAGTGCGCAATCAATTTCGTCAATTTCAGAAAAAATACGGACACTTTCAGGTCTGTATGGCCAAAACCCAATACAGTTTCTCTACTGACCCTAATTTAATGGGCGCACCAAGTCATCATGTTGTGCCTATACGTGAACTGCGACTGTGTGCCGGGGCAGAGTTTGTTGTCGTGGTTTGTGGTGACATAATGACCATGCCTGGATTACCCAAGAGACCGAGCGCACACGATATTCACGTCGATGAAGCAGGCGAAATACAGGGCCTTTTCTAACTAGATCTTGTCCGGATTTGGATATCGAGCGGGTTATCCTAGGCGGCCCCTTCCTTCTTAAGTTGTTGTTTTTAGAGGCTAACGGTTTACATGTTTTGTGAATCTGGTTCAGAATATGCAATTTACGGACAGGAACTAACTAGATCGGCCCAAATGACGATGTGCCTCGCGCAAATCAGACTTGCTCCGATAACCGTTTATAGCTAAGCAGGCAATATTCAAGTTGAACATCCTGAATAAAACACCATGTCATCACCGCTAAGTGATCAAAAACTAGCAGCCTTGCTGGACAGACTGCATGCCCAGAGTGATAAGCAGTTAGCTGAAATCGATGAGTACTGCGTTAGTCTCGAACAGAAAGATGCATTCGACTGGTGCGTCTTCAATGATGATATGCACCAGTTCTTTGCGGATAAAATGGTAGCGCTTGATCGTGACAAGGCTGAGTTCTGTTATCAACTGTGTCGAGCATTAGGTGCATCTCGTGTCGTCGAGGCTGGCACCTCATTCGGCGTCTCAACCCTCTATCTGGCAGCAGCAATTCGCGACAACCAGGCGGAAGAAGGCCTGGTCATTGCAACCGAGTGGGACCCAGGAAAGGCGGAAATTGCTCGAGGGAACTTCAGAGAGGCAGGGCTTAGTGAGTATATTGATCTGCGCGAGGGTGACCTGCGTCAGACACTTCGCAACCTTGGAGGTAGCATAGATTTTATGCTGGTGGACATCTGGGAGGTAGCAAAACCCGCCCTTGAGCTTGTTTCACCCTATCTGCGTACTGGTGCCATTGTGGTATGCGACAACACGACAGTGGATCGGGGTGAGTACGATGACTACTTTGAATTTGTTAAGGATCCGGTAAACAGGTTCCGTACCATGACACTACCTTTTCAGGGTGGATTCGAGCTTACGGTGCGAATTTGAGGCAAATTTAATATTGACCAGGGGGTGTTGCTGATCGCCGCGGATGTGACCAGAAGGGCTTTTCCACGATCCTGCATTCGGCCCAGGTAGCTCGCCATTCCAGTTCCTTCTGATAGTAGATTTCAGCCCAGATTTCGGGTGGCTTCATCCCATTCCGATACTCAATATCAGCCATGGCGAGGTTCGCTTTTAGTATGGGCGACCAGACTTGCGACTTTATAGTCCCTATCCGCTTGCCATTCTTGCCATCAAAAAGAAATGAATCTGCGGGCGGCTTGTTCCCCGTCACTGACATTTTTACTAGGCGTCGTTTTACAGGCAGGGAATGTTCGGCAATCAGCGCGCGTTTGCCAGTAAAGTAAGGCTTATCAAAATTTACTACCCAGCCCATACCGAGCTCAAATGGAGAACGATCGTGGTCTGCGCGAACCGTCGTTTCCGCGGTATTGAAATCATCCCCTGGCATAATAAAACCAGCTTCAATTCTGACTATTTCAAGCGCATCCAGGCCGATGGGTCTGATGTTATACAGGTGCTGCACCGCAAAGATCGCGTCCCACATCTCGAGCGCATTAGCCGGGTCGGTCCAGAGCTCGTAACCAAGGTCACCAGTGTAACCGGTACGGGATATCATGACTTCAAAACCGTGCAAATTTGTTTGCAGAATGCGGAAAGGTTTCAGTTGAGAAAGGCCGCTAAATCCTGCCTCAGTCAAGACTGAATATGAGGTTGGGCCTTGAACTGCAAGTGCTGCTACCTCGTGTGTCTCTTGGCTGATATCAACGTCCATACCAAGGCTGGACAGAAGCAACCAATCCAACTGATGATGCTGCGAACACAGCCGGTAGTCATTTTCCGCCAATTGAAAGATTGTGCCGTCATCCAGCACCTTACCCTCATCGTTACACCACAATACATAAGTGACACGACCAGCCTGCAACTTTGAAATATCGCGAACAACCAACCGTGAGAGAAATGTGAAAGCATCAGGACCAGTGATGCGGTATTTCTCCATGGGCGTCAGGTCCATCACACTGCAGGAGCTGCGGATCGCAAAGTACTCCGCCGCAAGTGTGTCGTAAACCCGGGCTGTCTGATAGCCGTTCCATGACGTCCAGTTTTTTACCATACATTGCTCATCAACCCTTGCATGAAAGGGTGTTGGCTCTAGTACTTGCTTAAAATCATGCTTCGACATAGTGCTATCCGGGCTCACCCTGTATCTTCAGTATGCGCTGTGCGGCATTATGGCCCGGGATGCCTGTCACGTTGCCGCCAGGATGCGCAGTAGCACCACAAAGAAACAGGCCTTCGACGGGCGTGTCGTATTGAGCAGAACCATGAACTGGCCGCATCATAAAAGACTGATCAATCGTCATTTCGCCCTGATGCCAATGGCCACCGGTCAGGCCGTATTCTGTTTCTATATCGACCGGCGTAAGAATTTCTTTGTCCACCACCAGCTGTTCAAAACCTGGTGCGTATTCTCCGATCAGGGCAATTACATTATCCATAAAAACGGTTCGCTGCTGCTCCCAGCCGTCCTTCAATTCGTAAGGAGCATAACTCGCCGACACTGACATTACGTGATGTCCTGCAGGGGCGAGGGACGGGTCGGCAATGCTTGGAATTGTAATTTCCAAAACGGGTGCCTGAGAAAACTCACCGTATTTGGCGTGATTAAAGGCGTGTTCAAGGTAGCGCATATCGGGTACCACCAATAACCTTTGGCCGAGTTGCGCAGGTGAAAGGTCCCTAAACTGCGGCAGCTCTCGCAACGCAATATAAACTTTCGCCACGGTGCCTCTGGTGCGTGTTTTGTTAACACGATGGGCAAACATTGCATCAAGTTCACCAGTTCCCACCAGATCCAGGAAGGTTGTTTTTGCATCGGCATTGGAAACCACGATGTCAGCATGAAGCTGTTCACCACTAAAGAGTTCTACTCCCGAAGCCTTTCCATCATTGACCAGAATCCGTTTTACTTTCTCTCCCGGTCTTATTGAAGCGCCAAAGCCATGAGCCGCATCTGATATTGCCTGTGTTACCTGCCCCATCCCCCCGGGCGGGAGCGTCTGCAAACCCTGATTTTCCCCGCGTACTCGATGCAGATAGGTTAACACCGTATTTGGTGTGCGGGGTCCCATGTGATGGCCCAGAACTGCATCCAGTGCAATAGCCCCCTTTAATGTTTCGTTATCAAAGATCTCGTTCAGGACGTCATATATATTAATTCCGCCAACGCGCAGAAACTCCCGCATTGATTTAGCACCGAGGCCAAAACGAAGTTTCCAGCCGATTTTTGCCAAGGTAAACTTATCCTGACTGTCCATGTCCTTGAGCCGCGGGGGCTTGTTCATCATCAGCGGATCAAGTGCCGCCGCATAGGTACGAAATTCCTTTTTGAAGTCACGATAGGCCTCAACATCTTTTTGTGAGACGCCATCGCCAGTTACCGTGTTTGCGCCAAGGGTCAGGTGCTGCCCTTGCCTGTCCAGGGAAATAGTATCAACAGGCGGCCCAGCCTCCAGGCCAGACCCGGCAAGGTTAAGTTCCCTGCAGACTTTTGAACTCAGTGAATGAAGTATATGAGCCAGCCCAGAAACGCTGTAACCATCAGCAAAACTGACCGTGGATGCACCACCCCCAACCCTGTCTCTGGCTTCCAGAACCGTGACCTCATAGCCCGATTTAGCAAGATAAGCCGCGCAAATCAGCCCGTTGTGCCCGGCACCTACAATGACTACAGATCTAGTCATCACCAAAGTCCTCAGGCGTCGTATTCTCCCTGCCCATGTCGAGGAGTATTTCCCGCGCGGCATTGGCACCCGGCGCGCCCATGACGCCACCCCCCGGGTGAGTGGACGATCCGCACATGTACATATTTTTTACCGGCCCCCGGTACTGGGCATAACCAGGAAACGGCCGGTTAAACATTAGCTGATCGAGGGTCAGTTCCCCCTGAAATATATTGCCCTCAGTTAAGCCAACTTCTGCTTCGATCTCACGAGGAGTACGAACTTCCGCATGTAGAATCAGATCCTTGAAATTCGGACTGTAACTGGCTATCTGATTGATGACGGTCTCTCCAAACGCATCCCGCTTGGCATCAGTCCAACCACCTTCAACTTCAACCGGACAGTATTGTACAAAGACGCTCATCATGTGCTTTCCTGCCGGCGACATAGTCGGATCGTATTGTGTCGGTATCAGCGTATCTACATAAGGATCTCTCGACCAGCAATCGTCTTTCCAGTCATCATAGGCCCGCTCCAGGCGTTCCAGCGTGTCGGTAAAATGCATGTGCCCGAGGGTAAGTGGTGAGCCGATGGGTAAAGCAGGAAATTGCGGCATGCCATCCAGCGCAATATTGAGCTTTCCCGAGGAACCACGAATCTTAAAATTGCTTGCGCGTCGATAAAGTTCATCCGGTAAATCCTTCCTCGCCATGATGTTAAGGAATGTACGCTTGGCATCGAGATTCGAAACGACTACACCGGCATAAACTTCCTCACCTGAGTCTAGTACGACACCTGTTGCCTGCCTTCCCTTGACAAGTATCTGCTGCACGTCAGCTTGAGTGCGGATTTCACCACCCATGGATTGAAAAGAAGATGCAATCGCCTTTGAAACGGAGCCCATACCACCACGGGCGAACCCCCACGAACCAATATTACCGTCTACATCACCCATGGCATGGTGCAGCAGGACATATGCCGTGCCGGGTGAATATACGCCCAGACCTGTGCCGATGATGCTACCCCCGGAAAAGTGGGCGAGGATGGCATCGCTTTCAAAATATTCCTCCAGATACTCTGCGATGGACATGGTGAAGAAGCGAATAAACTCATATATCTGGCTTTCTGTCAGGCGGTAAAAGCTCTTCAGAAGATAGGCAAATTCCATCGCATCTCGAATCTTTAGCGATGCCGGGTCTGGTGGTGTACGCAACAAAAAACCACGAACCAGGCGACACCACTTCATTAAATCCGCATCAAAACGAATGGAGGCGTCCGCATCACGCTTGGAGTGCCGGGCTATTTCACGCCGTCTAACGGCGGGCTGGTGATAACTGCCAAAATAGTCACCATCCTGCTTAAAAGTCGTGCTGCCCTGCAAGGGCACCACTTCGAGGCCATGCTCACCGAGATCAAGAGCCTGGTATATTTCAGGACGAAAAAGGCTGCAGACATAGGAGCAATTGGAATACATCCAGCCCTCATGCAGTTCACGGCTGGCAGTTGCACCACCAATATATTCATTCTTTTCAAGAACCAAGACATCGAGACCGGCTTTGGCAAGGAAAGCAGCATTGGTTAGCCCGTTATGACCAGCGCCGATAACAATTGCGTCATATTTTTTCATGTTGACCCGGTGCGTCTCCCGCAATACTCGCGAATATATCATCGTCACAGTACCGTTTCCTGTGCGCCGATAGGCTCGGGCTTGGACCCCATACTTTGTCTTGCGTGTGCCCTGAGATATAAATGACAATGCACTAGCGAGGATTTCCGGTGTAAACACTGAAGGATTCCCTCAACGAAATGGTCCGGTATCGGCAAGCCATCAGGAAAAATCTTTCACTAACTACTTGGCAAGTTAAATGAACCCCAACTACTCAATACTATTTGAACCGGTCAAGTTAGGCCCCGTCACGACCCCTAACAGGTTCTACCAGGTACCTCATGCCAGCGGAATGACTGAAGCCAATCCAAGAGTCAGGGCGAAATTTCGTGCCACCAAGGCGGCGGGTGGCTGGGGCGTAGTATCAACCGGCGCTGTCTCCACACACCCCTCTTCCGATGACAGCCCCCTCCCCTTTGCCCGGTTATGGGATGAAAATGATGTTCGATCTCATGCCCTAAGCACAGAGGCGATTCATGAGCATGGTTCCCTTGCGGCAATTGAGCTATGGCACGGGGGTGGTGCCGTCATGAACAGGACATCACGGATACCACCCTACTCACCATCCGGAATCCCGTGGATGGCAACACATGTGGGATTCATGGGGCAACTCCGCCCGCGGGTCATGGATAAGAATGATATCCGCAATATTGTGCAATGGCAGGTGGATGCGGCCAGGCGGGCTCAAACGGCCGGTTTCGACATTGTCTATATTTACGCCGGTATGGGCTATCTGGGATATGAATTCCTGCTAGAAGAATACAATCGCCGTTCAGATGAATACGGTGGCAGCGTCGAAAACCGAACACGATTCGTCCGCGAACTACTTGAGGCGACTAAGAGTGCGATCGGTAATGATTGTGCTGTTGCGCTGAGAATTTCACTGGAGGAACTGCGCTCAAGAAAAAGTGATCACTACGAGTCCCAGGCACATGAAGTAGTCTCCCTGCTGGCCGATCTCCCAGACCTGTGGGATGTGAAAATGGACTCAAGTCCCACCGATTGTGCGGCATCACGATTTGCAGATGAAGGCTCACATGAACCAGTAATCGATTTTGTAAAACAGGTTACTGACAAGCCCGTGGTAGGCGTTGGCCGTTTCACGTCTCCAGACACCATGGTATCGCAAATAAAACGCGGCATTCTTGACCTGATAGGTGGCGCCCGACCTTCTATTTCAGACCCTTTTCTGCCTAACAAGATAAAAGCGGGGCGCGAAGATGAGATTAGAGAATGTATCGGTTGTAATATCTGCATATCCAGCTGGCATGATGGTGTTCCAGTGCGTTGCACTCAGAACGCTACCATTGGTGAGGAATGGAGAAAGAACTGGCACCCCGAAAAGTTCGAGCCAAAAAAAAGTGATGACAAGGTGCTTGTCGTTGGGAGCGGTCCTGCAGGATTGGAAGCAGGATTAATCGCCGCACGCAGGGGCTACGAGGTCACAATAGCAGAAAAATCACACCAGCTTGGCGGTCGACTAAATTTTGAGGAGTCGCTACCCGGCTTGCGTGCCTGGGGGCGCCTGAAGGACTATCGCCTGTATGCCCTGAAACAAATGGCTAACGTCAGCCTTTACCCGGACAGTGAACTGGGCATCGACGAAATCTTGTCATCGGAACATCAAAGAATCGTTATAGCCACCGGTGCTCGTTGGACCCGATCACTCTACTCACCCCTTGAAATTCCGATTGGCAGACTCGATGGCGATGAGATATACACGCCAGATGATATAGCGGCGGGGAACCTGCCAAACGGCAAAGTGCTGGTGTTCGATTTTGACAACTACTATATGGGGGGAGTGATAGCCGAGTATCTGTCAGAACAGGGAAATAAGGTTGAATACGCGACCCCGGCGGGACACGCTTCCGCCTGGACCATAATGACCAACGAGCAACCCTACGTGCACCAGGCACTGTTCAACCATGGCATCGAGGTCCACACTCAAATGCTGCTGGAAAATTACATCGATGGGTCAGCCAGTATGAAGAATATTTTCACCAGTGAAGCTCGGGAAATTGATGTTGATTCCGTTGTCATCGTGGGCCTGCGCCTGCCTGAAAACAAACTCTTTGATCAACTGCTTGCTGAAAATGATGCGGTTCAGGCAGGGGGCATCAAATCAGTAGATAGAATTGGTGACGCCCTGGCTGCTGGTGCGCTGGTACATGCCGTGTATAGCGGTCATGAATATGCACGAAACCTCGATACGACTGATCAGGACAGGGTCCTGCTCAGGGACCTGCCAATCGTGGAGATCGAACCGAGACGCATTACCTGATGAGCCTTGCTCTTATTTACAGTAGCAGGCCTGCCGGTGATGAAACATGAGCTTTCATGAAGTGCCTAGGTCAGCCTTAAACGGTTAGTGCCAGATGTTCTCGTTCCCATTCAGTCACGGTTTCTGAGAAGGCAATTACCTCCTCGTTTTTCAGGTGGGCGTATAGCTTGGTGAACTTTTCACCAAATAGCTCTGTCAGGGGCTGGCACTGCGAAAGCAGGTCCAGCGAATCCCGCAGCGATCTGGGTATCGTACGGGGTAAATCCCAGGCGCTGTCTGTCACTGGTTTTCCGGGTGTCAATCCTTCCGTCAGCCCCAGGTAACCGCAGGCCAGGCTGGCAGCTATCACCAGATACGGGTTTGCATCGGATCCGGGAATCCGATTCTCAACACGTGTTGCGCTAGCCTCACTCACCGGCACGCGAAAGCCAGTAGTGCGGTTGTCGAGCCCCCACTCCACATTAGTCGGGCAGGATACAGCACCATCAAATCTTCTGTAGGCATTTACGTTTGGAGCAAAAAAAGCCATCGCACTGGTCGTATATTTTTGTAATCCCCCCAGGTAAGCATTGAACTGCCGGCTTCTGGACCCGTCCTCATTTGCGAACAGATTCTTGCCTGAGTTCAAGTCCACCAGGCTCTGGTGCAGATGCATTGCGCTACCTGGCTCACCACTTATGGGTTTCGACAGGAAGGTCGCCAGGTAACCGTTATGCAAGGCAGCCTGCCGGGCAATGCGTTTGAAATTGAACATCTCATCTGCCTTTGTCAGTGCATCGCCATGCTTGAAGTTTACTTCCAGCTGGCCTGGACCCATTTCATGAACAACACCGGTCGTGAATACGTTCTGCCGCCCAGCATAGTCGTATAGTGTTTCCAGGAACGGTGAATATTCTGATATTGCTTCCATTTGAAACGAGCGTGGAGTTTTCGGCTGCCGGCCAGATATGCCAGGTGCAGCCTCGAGGGGCAGTTTCGGGTCAGGGTTCTTGGCAACCAGATAGAACTCCGCCTCCTGCGCAACCAGCGGCCTAATCCCAAGCGCTTCATACAGGGCTAGTACCTTTTTAAGAATGGATCTTGGTGCAAGATCAAAAACACTGCCATCTTTGTTCAAGCAGTCACATATGCACTGCGCAGTTGATGTTCCTGACCATGGTTGAACAGCAAGTGTCGCCTCATCCGGAAACAGCGTCATATCTATATCAGCAATACCCACAAGATCTTCGTCCTTGCACCACTTCCCGAGAATATTCTGCCCAAAAATACTTTCCGGGAACCGGATATCACCACCAATGAATTCTTCAGCAGAAATGATTTTTCCTTTTCCAATGCCATGGAAGTCAGGAACCAGGCATTCGACGGATTTAACCTGGTGTGTATTTAGCCAAGCCCTAATATCAGACATCTCTATTCACTTACCTAGAAAGGATCCACTTTGCCAGCCACTTCTACAAGTTGCAACGTTGCCAATACTCATTATTGATAAGCTTTATCAAAATCGATACTGTACGCGCAACAAAGATGCATGGGCCACGCTATGAACTATAACTACACTACCCAACAATTACAGGAACTTGATTCCGCTCACTACCTGCACCCTTTTACAGACTCTAAGAAACTGTCAGAAGAAGGTAGCCGTATCATTACCAGGGCAGAAGGCATATACCTGTGGGATACCGACGGCAATCGCTACCTGGATGCAATGTCGGGCTTATGGTGTGTCAACGTTGGTTATGGACGTCGCGAAATAGCTGAAGCCGCATTCGAGCAGCTACAGGAACTTCCCTACTACAACAGTTTTTTTAAAACCGCTCACCCACCAGCGATTGAACTATCGCGCCTGGTCTGCTCACTGGCGCCAGCTCACATGAACCACATTTTCTTTACCGGCTCTGGTTCTGAAGCAAACGACACCGTAGTTCGAATGGTCAGGCACTACTGGGACTGCAAGGGAAAGCCCGGCAAGACAGTAATCATCAGCCGTGAAAATGCCTATCACGGAAGCACCATGGCAGGAGCAAGCTTGGGAGGAATGAAACCAATGCATGCCCAGGGTGGACTGCCTATTCCTGATATCGTTCATATAGGACAGCCCTACTGGTTCCAGGATGGCGGTGACCTGTCGGCAGATGCTTTTGGCGAACAGATAGCTTCTGAACTGGAACAAAAAATTCAAGAACTTGGCGAAGACCGGGTCGCGGCATTTATTGCAGAACCAATACAGGGTGCGGGCGGGGTAATTATCCCACCTGCAACCTACTGGCCACGGATACAGGACATTTGTGATCGCCATGAAATTCTGCTTGTAGCAGATGAAGTTATTTGTGGCTTCGGGCGCACCGGCAAATGGTTTGGCTGTGACTATTTTGATATCAAAGCTGATCTTATGCCCATCGCCAAAGGGCTATCGTCCGGATATCTGCCCATCGGTGGCATCCTCGTGGGTGACGAGGTAGCAGACGTGCTGATTAATCTCGGCGGAGAGTTCAATCACGGCTTTACATATTCCGGGCACCCGGTCGCTGCTGCCGCCGCAATCGCCAATCTTCAAATTCTGATGGATGATGGTATTGTCGAGCAGGTTGGGCAGGAAACAGGTCCCTACCTTAAGCAGGCATGGAGCAAACTCATTGATCACCCCCTTGTTGGCGAAGCAAGAAGTGTAGGTTTCCTGGCTGCCATCGAACTTGTAAAGGACAAGCAAAAGCGAGAATTCTTTGATGACCGTGGCGCTGTTGGCACCCTCTGCCGGGATATCTGCTTTGCCAATGGTCTCGTCATGAGGGCAATTGAGGATACGATGGTTGTATCCCCTCCCCTCATCATGACCAAATCAGATATCGATGAAATGATCACCCTAGTGACGACCTGTCTTGACCAGACAGCAGCTAAAATCAAAATCTAGGTAATATGCAGACCGACCTCGTTGGCAACCTGGCCATTTCTTGGATAGACCTCTCAATCGTTGGGGTCTATATCATCGCAATGCTGGGTGTCGGATACTATATTCACCGGCAGGCTCCAAGCTTTGAGGAATACCTGGTTGCTGGCCGGTCGATGACGACTCCAATCCTGATCTGCTCACTCGCATCAACCTATTATGGTCTCGATGTGCTGTTCGGTACTTCAGAGATGGGTTACAACGACGGTGTTGTCGCCTTTTTCGGGTATTCTGAGCTTTCCATCGCTATCTATGTACTGGCTGCCTTCGCGCTCAGTAAAAAATTGCATGCGGCTAAGTTCATCTCTCTTCCAGAAATACTGGAGCGCCATTATGGAATGGGGGCAGGTCTGTGTGGTGCACTCGCGTCAATTTTTTATTCCATTCCCGCGCTACCTCTATTCGGCCTGGGACGACTTTGTGAAGTCATTTTTGGTATAGATGCGATGATTGGTGCATTGCTATTAGGAAGTATCGCGCTGCTTTACACACTCTGGGGTGGGCTGTGGGCTGTCGCCATTACCGACACCATACAGTTTGTTCTAATGTGCCTGACCCTCGCTGTGGGTTTGCCCATCCTCATGTCGAAAACCGGCGGGTTCGATGTCGTGGCCACCTGGGCTCCTGAGGGATACTTCTCGCCACTTGGCGGTATGCCCATCTGGCTGATGATTGCGTACATGGCAACGGGATTGAGCATTCTGGTCGACCCCGGGTTCTACCAGCGTATTTTTGCCGCCAAAAACTACAAGCAGGCTCGCAACGCGATGCTTATCTGCATTTTTGTATGGCTGATCTATGACTGGCTGGTCACTGCAGGCGGCATGCTGGCAGCCTCGGCGGTGAACCAGGGGATACTGCCGGAGGGTCTCCATTCCAATGATGCGCTGTTAACGGCAATGATCTACGCACTTCCCGTTGGTGTTATTGGTGTATTTCTCGCGGGTGTTCTGGCTACTGCAATGTCGACCATCGACTCCTATTCTCTCGTGGCGGGGGCCAATATCTCCTATGATATATACCGTCCACTGCTGAAGCCTGACGCTTCCGACCGGGAACTGGTGATGATGACAAAGATTGGTATCGTCATATCCTGGGCTCTTGGCTTCGCCCTTGCGTTCATGTTTGACCGACTGATGGCACTGTGGGTATTCATGGCAACCTTTCTAACCTCAACCGTACTGGTACCGATCTTCATGGGGCTTTTCTGGCCAGGCAACAAGACACCAGCAGCAGGGGTTTTGAGTTGCGTCGTTGGCCTCCTAAGCGTCATAGGATACTATCTGATAATCGGCACGATGGGTGTCGAGAACGAAATATACGGAACCTATATTTGGACCTTCTCTATCGCAGGGTCCACCTTTAGCCTCTGGCAGGAATATGCATTGTATTTCAGCCTGCCATCATCACTTCTGGCATACACTATGGGTAACTTCATCGGTGAACCACACGAGGTGAAAGCCAAATGAACCCATGGGATGTCTTCACCTGGGCATGCAGCTTTCTCCTGGCTGCCAGTTCGCTGCTCATCCTTTACTATTTTCTAGCTGGGCTGGGAAAATTGCTTCATATGGATGAAGAGAAAGAAGATGGACATTGACACACCCCTGAGGGAGCTGGGGGAAGTAGAAATTGACGCGATTCGCACAGCCATACTGGCATTGGACGGTACCGCCTGGAAGCAACAGCAACTGACGCAAAACACCCACGAGGTTCATCAGCAAACTGAGTCAATTATGCTGGTGCATACAACTGCCGCTGGCTGGCCTGAAATCGAGGTTAGCAAAGAGAACGGCTGGGATCTGCTCGCTGATGTAGCAGTACCCTTAATGCACGGTATTATAGAAACATGCTATCCCAAGGGCGGTTCCATCATCCGCGCCATGGTCTCACGGTTACCGGCAGGTAGAAATATCAGCCCCCACATTGACCAACACCCTTCCTTCCATGCTGGCCATCGAGTCCATGTGCCGATCACGACCAACCCACGGGTCAGATTCATGATTGATGGGCAGCGCTACAACCTTGAACCGGGCAAGGCATACGAGCTGAACAATCAAAAGAATCACAGCGTCATGAACAAGGGCCGGGATGACACGATAAGTTTTCTTTTTGACTATGTACCACCGGCGAAACCGGCAACGTAAAGAACGGGTTTAGCCGGCAACATTTAGTTAGAGCGTGAGAGGTATACGCGCATAATGTGAATATCGGTGGAAATTGTTGATAATCTTGATCCCATGGATAGGATCAAGCAGATATGTGCCAATAGGCAAGGATGGAGCGAATCAACCTTTGCCACTAAACTAGCCCGCTTCATGTCAGATCCAAACAAATGCAAACTATCGGGTGAGTAAGCACTTGAAAAAGTATGATGCAATAGTCATCGGCGCAGGCCACAACGGCCTGACAAATGCGGCGTACCTTGCTAAAGCCGGCCTCGATGTATTGGTACTTGAAAAGAACCCTTATATCGGTGGTGCAACGGTGAGCCGTGAACTGCACGAGGGTTGGATGTATTCCAACTGCTCATATGTCTGCAGTCTGCTACGCCCGGAAATTTCACGGGATCTTAACCTGCCAAAATTTGGATTACAGGTAATCCCCTATGTTGGTGGTGTGACCTTCAAACGTGACGGGGATTACTTCGGCAACTACGACGACCACGAACGGCAATACCGCGAGATAGCAAGGCATTCCAAGAGAGATGCCAATGCCTACGAGCGCTATACTGCCGATGTCACCAAGCAGACACGCTTTATACGTCCATTCCTGCTGCGCACACCACCGGACCCGACTTCCTTTAAGCCAAGGGATATCCAGGAATTACTATACCTGGCCAAGTCATTTTACAACCTTGGCGAGAAGGTGCTGGGCGATACCCTGCGATTCTGGACCATGAGTATTGGTGATTTTCTGGATGAGTATTTTGAGACAGATGTCATCAAGTGCCATCTCGCGGGCAGCGGCATTATCGGTACGGCCCTGGGAGTCTATTCACCCGGCACGGCCTATGTCCTGTTACATCACTATATGGGAGAAGTGGATGGTTCAGTTGGCGCCTGGGGATTTGCCCGGGGCGGAATGGGGTCCGTAGCAAAAGCGCTGGCCGGGGCCTTCCAGTCATTCGGTGGCGAAATTCGGGCCGACGCAGAGGTCGATAGAATCCTGGCAACCGGGGGGAGAACGAGCGGCGTAGTTCTCGCCAACGGAGACGAGATTTATGCAGATATCGTTGTTTCCAATCTTGATCCAAAGCGAACTTTCCTGGACATCATGGCTGAGGAGGATCTGCCGGCTTCTGTCGTCAAACAAGCCAGGAATTTCAAAATACGCGGGTCCTCGGGCAAGCTCAACATTGCACTCGATGGCCTGCCAACATTTCATGGCCTGCCAGCAAAGAGTCCATTAATGACTGGAGACATGCATTTCATTGATTCCCTGGAGCGCATGGAACGAGCCTATGATGATTGGAAGAACGGAACCTGGTCTCAGGATCCCTATGTCGATATGTTGATACCAACCCAGGTGGACCCAACGATGGCGCCGACGGGCAAACACATGATGAGTGTCTTCGTCCAGTATGCACCACCCAAACTCGCGACCGGCGAGTGGACCGATAAGGATCGAGATGCTTTCGGCAAGACCGTCATTGACCAGATCGGCACATATAGCCCAAATTTCAAAGATCTTATCCTTCATGCAGAGGTCAGGACTCCACAGGATATTGAAGATGAAGTTGGCCTGACCGAAGGTAACATCTTCCAGGGTGAACTGACTTTCGATCAGCTGCTGTTCAATCGACCTTTTCCTGGTTATGCCCAATATCGCGGACCCATAAAGGGCATGTACATGTGCAGCTCGGGAACACACCCTGGAGGCGGCGTCATGTCAGCCCCCGGCGCAAATGCCGCAAGGGAGATTCTGATGGACTTGAACCACCCATCAACAGTCCCGGAGGCCTATCCAGATGACTGATAGCAACCATATCGATGTGGTGATTGTCGGCGCCGGGCACAATGGGCTCGTTAGCGCAGCTTACCTGTCTAAATCAGGCCTGAAGGTTCTGTTGCTGGAAGCCTCTAACAAGGTTGGTGGTGCTGCCACCACCAGTGAATTCAGTGAAGGCTTTTCAGTTTCTGAATGTGCGCACTTTCTTTATTCGTTACACCCTACAATCGTCAAGGATCTGCAACTGGCCGATCACGGCCTGTCCTACGCCGCCACAGACCTCGAAACTATCGCGCTATCCAGCGACGGAAAACATATCAGAATAGCGGGAAGCGTCATCCAGGGCGAAGATGTTACCCCATCGGACATTGACAACTATCGCCAGTTCCATGCGCAAATGAAGCGGTTTGCAAAAGTCCTCGCGACTACATTTGCAGATCGCCCGCCTCGCCTCGTGAACAACGACATGAAAGACAAAATGTCTTTACTGAAGCTAGGCTGGAATGCCAGAAAGATGGGCAAGCAGGAGATGCAGGAACTGCTGCGTATCGGCGCGATTAACATCTATGACGTTTTGAACGAAAATCTCGATAACCAACTTCTTAAAGGTGCGCTAAGCCTTGAAGCAGTTCTTGGATCCCATACGGGCCCGCGATCTCCAAATACTGTTTTGGGGCTTCTGTACAGACGGGTTGGTGAGACATTCGGATTTAACGGACCGGCAATTCCGACTGGAGGCATGGGCAACGTATCAAATGCAATAGCATCATCGGCCACATCACTGGGGGCGACAATTCGTACCGGCAGCCGGGTTGAACGAATATTGATCCAGGAGCAGAAGGTTGCTGGAGTTGAATTAGATAATGGTGAAATCATCAATTGCAGCCGGGTGATATCCAATGCAGATCCGAAATCTACCTTTTCAAAGCTGGTAGGGTACCCTCAACTGGAAACAGGATTCTCCCGTCGCGCAGCTAACATACGCATGAAAGGGAATACAGCCAAACTACATCTTGCACTGGATGCCCTGCCCGAATTTGCGGGCCTCAACGCAAATGATATTGGTAGTCGACTGGTTATCGCACCCGATCCAGACTATGTGGAAAGTGCGTTTAATCACGCGAAATACGGTGAATTTTCTGAACACCCAATTATGGAAATCAGCATTCCAAGTGTCCATGATACTAGCCTGGCACCAGCCGGAAAGCATGTGTTATCAGCTGTTGTACAGTACGCTCCCCATAACCTTAAGCAGGGTTGGTCAGAAGCCAACAATGAATTCAAAGCCCTGTTGATTGACCTGCTGGAGAGCTATGCTCCTGGCCTGAAGAAGCTCATAGTTGACAGCGAGCTCCTTTCCCCTGCTGACTTTGAATCCAGGTTCGGCACCACCGCGGGGCACTGGCATCATGGCGAGTTGGCCCTGGATCAATTTCTGATGTTACGGCCTTTCCCCGGCATGAGCCAGTATACAACGCCAATTGGTGGTCTCTTCCTCTGTGGAGCCGGCTGTCATCCAGGAGGAAATGTCATGGGACTTGTTGGTCGAAACTGTGCGAATACCCTACTCGAAGTTGGAGCAACAAGTGACTGATTCCGAGATCCCCCCTCTCCTGTTACAGACACCATTTCACTCCCGGGTTGCTGACGCATGTGAAATAAACCTGTGGGAAGACTGGAAAGGCTACACAACACCTGCCGCCTACAGCAACGTAGAGCTGGAGTATTTCGCCATGCGAAATTCTGCAAGCATCTTCGATATAACGCCCATGACCAAGTATCGAATCACCGGTACCGATGGACATGCTTACTTGGACCGCCTAGTCACCCGTAACCTGAAGAAACTGGATGTCGGCCGGGTTATGTACACCGCATGGTGTAACGATGAAGGCAAGGTGATAGATGATGGCACTATTTTCCACATCAATGATGATACCTTCATACTCTGCTCCCAGGAGCGGCACCTGGACTGGCTGGAATGGTCTGCATTGGGTTTTGATGTAAAGATAGAAGATGTCACGGAGCAGATCGCAGCACTTTCCTTTCAGGGACCCACCAGTTGCGCCATATTGAAAAAAATGGACCTCGAGGGTGTCGAAAATCTAAAACCTTTCGACCTGCACCACTATCCATTTCAACAAACCGAATTAATGGTTTCACGGACCGGCTTTACTGCCGACCTCGGGTACGAGTTGTGGATTTCACCGGAGCACGCCGAAAACCTCTGGGACGCGCTTATGAAGGCGGGAGAGGATTACAATATTAAACCCGTGGGTTCTGAAGCACTGCAGATTGCCAGGGTTGAGGCGGGTTTTATTCAGGCAGGTGTTGAATTCGTTCCAGCTGAACAGGAAGTGCGTGTGGAACGTTCCAGATCCCCGTATGAACTTGGCCTTGGTTGGTTGGTACATCTAAAAAAATCAAACTTCAATGGTCAACAGGCGTTGAAAGAAGAAAAACTCAATGGGTCTCGTTTTCGCTTTACGCGGTTAGATGTCCAGGGCAATAAGCCTGCAGAAAATTCCTTCATTTTTAATCAACAGAAAAAGGTTGTTGGGATGGTAACATCCGCAGCCTGGGTTCCAACTGCAAAGAGAAACATAGCTTTCGCCTCCCTGGAAATGCCATGGGGCAAGCCCGGAGATGAACTATGGGCTGAGATATACTACCTTCGTGAACTCAAGTGGGCTCGTGTCCTTGAGAAATGCACGGTCCTTGAGGAACCTATATTCGACCCGGAAAGAAGACACGCAACCCCTGCTCTAGACTACTAACCCGCCAATGATTAAGCCAGAAGAGCATACCGACTCATACTACGCGGCTAGCCGCAATGATTTAACAACCTACCCTGCGCTAAATGAAGAAACAGAAAGTGAAATCTGCATAGTCGGTGGTGGATTTACCGGTGTGGCTTGCGCACTGACCATGGCCGAGCGCGGCCACTCAGTAACTTTGTTGGAACAACATCGAATTAGTTGGGGCGCCTCCGGTCGAAATGGCGGACAACTCATCGGTGGAATCGGCGGGCGGGATTATCTAAAAGCTAAGCTCGGAGATGATGCTGTTTGGAAACTTGACTACCGGGGAAACGATATCATTAAGGAGCGAGTCCGCAAATATGATATCGAGTGTGACCTGAAGTCCGGCTTTATTGAAGTCGCTTTCAAGCCCAGGCAAATGGAGGGGTTAAGACAAGATTATGCTGCACACGAATCAAGAGGCCTGGGTAATCATTTGCGAATGGTGGAACAGGATGAAGTTCAATCTATGCTGGGAACAAACGCCTATATTGGCGGCATGACCAATGATTTGAATGGCCACCTTCACCCCCTCAACCTGTGTGCTGGAGAAGCCAGAGCCGCCACAAGCCTCGGCGCGGCGATTTATGAACAGAGTGAAGTGATCAATATCGAGCACGGCGAAAAAGTCAGGGTATCTACCCCTGGCGGCTCAGTCACGGCAGACAAGGTGCTCCTTGCGGGTAATGCTTATCAGCACCTGGAACAGCAAAATCTTTCCGGCCTGGTTTTTCCTGCTGGTAGTTTCATTATTGCAACGGAGCCACTGAGTGAGGATGAGATTAAGACAATCAATCCATACGATCTCGCCGTCTGTGATCTGAACAATGTGCTTGACTACTATCGCTTTTCACCGGACAACCGACTCTTGTTCGGCGGCCGCTGTAACTACTCTGGCCGAGTACCAAAAAGTATCAAAGCAAATATGCTGCCGAGGATGCTAAAGGTATTTCCACAGCTAGAAGGCAAGAATATCGATTATGAGTGGGGTGGCAATATTGGAATTGTAATCAAGCGCATTCCTTTGATGGGCAGGCTCGACGACAATATCTTCTATTCAATAGGGTACTCCGGGCATGGCATTGCACCAACCCACGTCGCCGCAGAAATTATTGCAAATGCGTTTGAAGGCGATATGGAGGTGTTACAGGTCTATGAGCAGGTTAAACATTTCAGAATTCCACTGGGTCAGTGGTTCGGGAACCAGATAATTGCGATGGGGATGCTCTATTTCAGGACCCTGGACCATCTCTGATTGATAAGACACCGCGTTCCCGCAGCTAACAATGGGCGTTGCCGACTCTGCAGCCATCACAGAGCCGACCACTAATCCGAATCCTATAAGCTATTGAAATATAAGATGTTAACAGCCCATATGAGCCGTTTTATTTGAAATTTCCAGGCTAGTGCAATGTATTGATGTAGGCAACCACATCCTTAACTGCCTGATCATCTGCAAGCATCATTGCCATGGGTCTCATTTGCTGACCAAACATGTCCGAGGGATCGGTTCCTCTCACGCCCGTCCTGAAATTCTGAAGCTGCCGAACAAGATACCAGTCCTGCTGTGCAGTGAGGTCCGGTGAATTCATCATTTTCAAGCCCTTAGCATCCGGTCCATGGCACCCACCACACACAGCAAAAAGTGCTTTCCCGGCATCCGCATTGCCCTCGATGGTATTTTCAATTTTCTTACGCTCCATGGAACTGACGTAGGCAGAGACGCTCGCGACAGCATCATCATCTGCCAGCATCAAGGACATCGCTCGCATCTGCTGACCATAGATGTCGGCCTCATGTACCCCACGGGCACCTGATTTGAAATTCTTAATCTGGGTCTCCATATACCAGGCTTCCTGGCCAGCGATCGCTGGAGCATTCAGAGCAACATTTCCCGATCCATCCGGGTTATGGCAGGACACGCATATCGCATAACCAGCATCTTCTGCAACAGCAGCTGATGCGAACACGATGGATGAAAAAACCCACAGAAAAGTCTTTGTTACTCTCATTGAAACTATCCTTAATTCTATTTGTGATTAGGCTGAGCCCGGAGAAATTGCGTGCGAATGCGGAATGTAAACTTTCTTCTTACAACCTCTATCAGGGAAACGGATTGTATCAGTGCAAATATGCGCATTTCAATCATCGCATCTTGTTAAACTCCTGGTTTTTCGACTTGAGCCAATTAATGCCTCCCATCAAGATGCTTGCCCTGGACCTCGACGGCACACTTGCCGTCGATAATAATCAGGTACTTCCTGCTACCCGCTCAGCACTACAGAAGCTGCACGAGACAGGTGTAGAAGTAGTAATTGTCACGGGGCGGCGCTACCGTACCACCAAGTTTGTTATGAAAAGCCTTGGCTTCGATGTATATGCAGTTTGTAATGGCGGCGCACTGGTTAAAACACCTAATGCAGAAACCCACCATGAGACCACCTACTCCTTGTCACAACTCGCTGATGTGGTCAGTGTTGCACGAGAGTCTAAACTAGCGCTGATCGGGCAACGGGATGCCGATGATCGAGGCGGACCGGACTTTATCATTGATAATGCCATACCCTGGTCAGACGTCATTCATGGCTACTTTGATAGCAACAAGGCCTGGGGCATCAAGGGTGATATACGAGCCCAGGCACCAGAATTCCTCGTCACCGCTACATTCGGGGATGAGCAGCAACTCAAAATGCTATGCAGCGATATCCACCGGTCATTCCCTCAAACTTTTGAAACCATCACCGTTCCACAGCTTGGTACCGATAATTGGTATTGTGAAATCAGCCTGGCAAACATCACCAAATGGCATGGTCTCAGTAAGCTGGCCTCCCTATTTGGTATCGGCCCAGCCAATATTTGTGCAGTCGGTGACCAGCTCAATGACCTGCCCATGCTCAAGGAAGTCGGCCATGGTGTGGCCATGGGCAACGGCGATGAAGCCCTTCATGCCCATGCGAAATTCGTATGCGGCAATCATGATGAAGATGGCATCCTGGACGTTGTGGAGTATATTCACAAACACAACAAGCAGATTGCTCAATGAATGATGACCTGTGGGTTTTCGGCTATGGTTCCATCATCTGGCGTGTCGATTTTCCCTATCTTGAATCACAACCCGCCTATATCAAAGGTTGGTCTCGCCGTTTCTGGCAGGGTTCTACTGACCACCGGGGGGTACCCGGGAAACCCGGACGGGTCGTAACACTGGTCAAGCAGACCGGCGACGTTTGCAGGGGCCGGGCATATCGTGTCAGCCGGGAGCACGTAGACAAGGTTCTTACGAGCCTGGACTACCGGGAGAAAGGTGGTTACGAGCGGCTGGCATTAGATATCTATTTTGATGAAATCAATTTCACTGCAGGCGTCGCCTATCACGCGACACCTTTGAACCCAAACTATCTTGGTGAAGCACCCTGCCCCGTTATTGCAAGACAGATCGCATCGGCCCATGGCCCAAGCGGTTCGAATAGCGAGTACATTCAAAACCTATATGAAGCACTGCAACAAATGAGCGCAACTGACCTCCACGTGGATTCCGTTTTCCAGGAAGTCCGCCTGATTGAAGAAAAATTGCCAGCAAAATAGGTGATGCTGATACCATGAAAGATTACCAGCATCTCACGATAGGAAACAGCAATGCGACTGGATACCCCACGAATAGCTCCAATCCACGAAGACTACTGGAGTGACGAAACCAGAGAAAACATGAAACAACAGCATGCCCAGGGCGAAGTTGCCAATATCTGGCGCACAATGGCCAACCACGAAAAGCTGGCAAAACGTTGGCAGGTCTTTGGCGCCCATATCCTTTCCAAATCAACCCTGTCTGCCCGGGAACGTGAAATTCTGATTCTGAGAACAGGCTGGCTATGTCAGGCGGAATATGAATGGGGGCAACATGTCGTAATTGGTAAAAATGCCGGACTTTCCGATGAAGAGATAGCGAGCATTAAGGAAGGATCATCAGCCTCGCTCTGGAGTGACCATGAAAGGCTGCTCATCACGGCGGCTGACGAACTCATTGGTGACGCATTTATGACAACAGAGACATGGAACGGTCTGGCAGAAACCTATTCAGAGCAGCAGTTGATGGATGTCGTTTTCACCTGCGGCCAGTACAACCTTGTCTCGATGGCATTAAATACGTTCGGAGTACAGTTGGACTCGAATATTTCCGGATTCTAATTTGTGCTTATCTGAATTTGAATAAATACGAGGCTAGCCCGGCCATTTCATGAAGGGATCGGAATTTAGGATGGTCCGGGCTAGTCAATAACAACGGTCTTATCTATCTGGGCCCAGGCTAGTTTCGCCATATCTGAAGCACCAGATCCAGCCGATTCAGCGTGCCCACTCGCGGCTGTACCATCTAATACGCGTTTAGCAATGCCCTGGAGAATCGCCGCCATCTTGAACATATTGAAAGCAATGTAGTAATCCCAGTTATCGATGCCGCTTCGACCCGTTCTACGACAATAGGCCTCAACGTACTCTTCCTCACTTGGGATACCGAGGGACTTTAGATCAAGGCCCTGCAACATGTCCCGGTAGGGTCTGCATAGATAAGCAAAGTCAGAAATCGGACACCCCAGCGTGCTCAGCTCCCAGTCAAGAATACCAATGACCCGGTTCTCTTTGGCATGCATCATCATATTGGCTATCTGAGGATCACCATGGACTATCGAGCAGGAGGCATCTTGCGGTACATTTTTCGGCAGATAATCGATGAGATTGTCCATGTAAGGGTTCTCTTCAGTCTTTGTATACTCGTACTGACCGGACCACCGGGATACCTGGCGCGCAATATAGTCCGAATGTTTGCCAAAATCAGACAAACCTACCGCCTCAAAATCAACATTATGGAGCTTGGCCATAGCTTCATTCGCTGAATCCCAAAACTCTCCCCGCTCAAATGGCGCATAGGGTCCGGCGGTAGAGTCCCAGATAACCCTGCCATCGAGGTACTCCATAATATAGAACCAGGTACCTATAACTGAATCATCAGTACACAAGGCATAGGTCTTTGCAGTGGGAACTTCTGTATCCCGAAGAGCAGACAGCACCCGATATTCACGATCAACGGCATGAGCCGACTTCAGTAGTATTCCAGGGGGTTTGCGACGCAGGACATAATGTTTGCCACCTGCAGTGAGGAGATAGGTTGGATTTGATTGGCCGCCGGCAAATTCTTCAACCGACAGCTCACCTGAGTAACCTTCTACATTGTCCCCCATATATTGCTGCAAGGCTGCCGTATCAAATTGATGCCGTTCCTGGACTTCTATGGTCCCGGTGTTCTCTTGGACCTGAAAATCTGTCATTTATCCTCCTGAAAAAAAGCAACCAACACTATTCAATTTCAACCCTGGTCAGACTTCCCAGGTATGTCCGTCTCGCAGCAAGGCATTGAGGTCAGTAGTTTCCTTTCTTTCGCGTACTGCATCCCGCTGTTCATAGACTTCCGTGTGATACGGACTGGTGGGGTTACAGTAAAGAACTCCAATAGGGACCGGGAATTCCGGTGATTTGAGTTCAGCAAGCATGTGCGCCAGGACTTTGTTGGTTTCATCATGTACCACAAGGTCTTCCTCTGAAACACCGTCCTCACCAAGGTCGACCACTTCGAGTTTCAAAGCGATTGAATTCAGACGGAGACCTTTTTGATTTTCTCCCCCGAATACCAGTGGTTTACCATGTTCCAGCAGAAGTCTTGTCTCAGCGGCAGTTTTCTTATTCTTTACGTGCTCAAAAATACCATCGTTGAAAACGTTGCAATTCTGATAGATCTCAACAAATGAAGCACCAACATGATCATGAGCACGCACCAGGACCGAAGCTAGATGTTTGGCCTCTGTATCAATTGATCGGGCGACGAACCTTGCGCCAGCCCCAATAGCAAAGGTGCAGGGTCGAAGGGGCATATCAAGCGAACCATCCGGGGTTGATGGTGATTTTGTTCCTACCTTTGAAGTTGGAGAATACTGCCCTTTAGTCAGTCCGTAGATTTCATTGTTGAACAACAACAACTGCAAATCGACATTCCTGCGAAGTACATGCAATGTGTGATTCCCGCCGATACTGAGCGCATCACCGTCACCTGTAACTACCCAGACATCCAGTTCAGGGTTTGCCAGCTTAACCCCGGTTGCAACCGAAGCCGCACGCCCATGGATCGTATGGAAACCATAGGTATTCATGTAATAGGGAAACCGGGAAGAGCAACCAATACCAGAAACGAATACCATATTTTCCCTGGGGACTCCCAGTTCAGGCATAACTTTCTGCACGGTCTTAAGGATGGCGTAGTCTCCACAACCCGGACACCAACGAACTTCCTGATCAGAAACGAGATCCTTAACAGCGATTTTCTGTTCGGTTGCACTCATTTCGCTGACTCCAATTGAGCACGGATAGCACCTTCAATTTCTTCAATCTTGAAGGGCTGACCCGATATTTTATTTAGTTTCTGTGCATCTAAGAGGAAGATAGAGCGTATCAGTGAGGCAAACTGCCCTGTGTTCATTTCAGGCACCAGGAGTGCATCAAAACTGGACAAAAGCTGGCCCAGGTTAGATGGCAGCGGCCACAGGTAACGAACATGAATTTGTGAGACATCCAGACCCGCTTCCCGGCTGCGTTTTACTGCCTGAAAAATGGCGCCGTAGGTTGAACCCCAGCCGACAACAGCTAGCTTGCCGCTATTGTTTCCAACTGCAACTTCCTGCTCCGGTATGTATTTTGCGATACCATCTATTTTCTTACTGCGAAGATCCGTCATCTTCTGATGATTTTCAGAATCGTAGGAAATGTCACCTGTCTCAATACTTTTTTCGATACCACCAATTCTATGTTCCAGGCCAGGGGTACCTGGTTTCGCCCAGACCCGGGCTAATGTCTCTGGATCACGGTTGGCGGGTGAAAAACCTTCTGCCTCAGTCTCAAACTTTACTGGAAAGGGTTCGAAATCATTCACGTCAGGAATTCTCCAGGGTTGAGAAGCATTGGAGAGATATCCATCACTTAAGATCAGGACCGGTGTTGTGAACTGCGTGGCAATCCTGCTTGCTTCTATGGCGACTTCAAAACAATCGATTGAAGTTGAGGCGGCAATTACCGGCAGCATGGTGTCTGCGTGGCGACCATATAGTGCCTGATTCAAATCCGACTGTTCAGTTTTAGTGGGTAAACCCGTGGAAGGGCCACCGCGCTGAGTATTGATGACAACCATTGGCAGTTCAGCTGCACAGGCCAGGGAAATAGCTTCACCCTTGAGCGAAATACCGGGACCCGAACTGGAGGTTACACCCAGTGAGCCCGCGAAAGATGCTCCAACTGCTGCACAGATAGCAGCTATTTCATCTTCTGCCTGAAAGGTGACGACATCAAAATGTTTTTGCATTGACAAGGTATGCAGCACACCTGACGCTGGTGTTATGGGATAGGATGCAAACACCAGCGGTAAATCCGCTAACTGACTACCGGCTATTAACCCAAAAGCCAGAGCCTCGGTACCGGTGATATTCCTGTAAACTCCAGGCACGACGTCCGCTGCTGGGACCTTGTAGACATCTACGCCACTTGGCAGTTCCGCCGTTTCCCCGTAAGTATGGCCAGCATTCAGTGCCTCTACATTTGCCTCTGCAATCTCAGGTTTGCTAGCAAATTTCTTCCTTAGTCCGTCAATTGCCTCATCGCGGCTCCGGTCAAAGAGCCACATGGTCAACCCAAGTGTCCACATGTTCTTACAACGTACGGCAAATTTATGTGACAGACCGTAGGGCTTTACGACAGCAATGACCTGCTTGGTAATATCTATGGCCAGGAGCTTGAAAGCATCCAGTGAGCCGTCTTCAAGTGGATTCGACTTATAACCAGCACGTGCGAGGTTCTTGTCAGTAAATGCATCACTATCGGCAACAATAAGGCCGCCAATCACGAGGTCCTTTAAGTTGGTAATCAGTGCCGCCGGATTCATCGCCACCAACACATCAAGATGATCGCCAGCCGTGCTGACGTCTTCAGAGCCAAAATAAATCTGGAATGCAGAAACACCAAAGGTGGCACCCGCGGGAGCACGAATCTCTGCGGGGAAATCGGGAAAGGTTGACAGATCATTCCCATAGACGGCAGTTGCGTCGGTAAAGTTGTTGCCCGTAAGTTGCATACCATCACCGGAATCACCGGCAAATCGAATGACCACGTCACTAATGACTTTATTCTCTTGTTCTCCAGCAGATGAGCTTCCGGCAACCGACATACTATTTGTTTCCCTCTTCTTTAACTTTATCTAGGCTGGATCCGGACATAGAGCGGGTCACTCCAGGCAGCCTCCAAGGCGGTTAGAGAGCTACAGAGCTACAGACAGGCTTTGTCCCGACACCAAACGGGCGGCGCATTTTAACAGACACATCACATTTTTGGTAATTCGCGTTATTGAGGCCAGATGCTTCAGGCTGATAGAACGCGGAGGTTCATTACCACTGAGCCAATAATTATCTGGTCACCACTGTCAATCGAGACCAGCCCCTTTTCTTCGATGGATTGACCGTTCACGGACGTACCATTAGTCGAACCCAGGTCCTCAATAAAGACCCTGTTTTTCATAACTCGCATCCGGGCATGCTTTCTGGATACATCAGCATGATTAATAACATAAGGAGAATCCTTCGGATTTCGCCCAATAATCACACCACCTATGTTAAGCAACTGATCACCGGATATCCGAAGCAGATAACGAATCCCATCGTCATCGCGTCCATCAAGAACAAATTCATCGAAAGCTTCATCATGAAGCTCGGTACTGACCACTGATTCTGCCACGTCATTACTCGAAACGGGGGGCTCCTTAACTAGCGTCGGTAATGCCCTATTCCTCCTCCTCTGCAGCACGAAGATAATTGCAATGCCCAGCAACAGTACGATAGTAATCCCAATAAGGATATTTTCCCTGAAAGCCGCAGAGCTTCTCTGTTGATCCATAGCCGATGTAAACCGCTGCTCCGAGTCCAACTGACTTTTTTCATACTTCTCTTTCATGACCCGGGCTTCTTCTTTCAGGTCCCCGGTCTTTCTAGCTAATTCAAGCCTGATTGCTTCCGCGTTCTTCTGCGCCGCTTCCGCAGCTTGCAGAGCAAAATCAGCTTTCTGGCGAGCTTCCTTAGTTTGCCTTTCCAGTGAGTCGTTCCGTCTGCTGGATTGCCGCAACTTCTTCTCCAGGGAGCTTGCCAACGCTTGTGCTTCTAACGCACCATCCTGTGCTTTTTTCGCTTCGATTGCGGCGAACTCCGCCTGGTTTTTCGCCTGATCAACTTCTGACACACACCCTCTTGCAGCAAAGGTAATCTTAATATTCTGCGACGAAAGCAATAAACGCAGCGATGTCATATTGACGGCACGAATGCTTCCATCAGAGCCAGGAGCCCTCATATTCAAGCCAATTACATGTCCACATTCATTCAACAACACCGAGCCGAGTCCTCCTTCTCCCAGCATGGCTGAATGACTGAACAACACAACATCAGATGTGGCCATCTCGTAACTACTTCGCAATATCCCTCGTGCCAGCCCAACGGAGGTATTATCACCACCCCATTTAACGGCTGACCAAATAACGTCCCCCACATCTGGTGACTCCTGGCCAAACTCAAGTGGCGGTATATTCAGGCCATTTACCTTGAGTAATGCAAAGTCATAGGATGGTTCATTTCGCAAAACACGGGCGACCAATTCTGCGCCCGAATTGGGAATGCTTATGGTAGTTGTATCACTGCCTTCTAGATAACTTGAATTAGTAACCACATAGCCATTAAACCTATCTGACTGCACGACAAAGCCGGAACCACGTGTCAGTATTGTTTTTCCCTGGTACGAGTTTACTGTGACGATGCTCATATTGAGTAATGATTCACGCAACTCAGCATTCGCGGGGCTCAGCACAAGGGAAAAGACGGGCAAAAACAGCATCCACACTGACAACAAAGCAATGGGGCGATGTCCGGATATCAGTGAACTACCAAGCAAGGGCGGGTCCTCATTTGTTGAAATATACTATGCTCCAAACCGCTGAAAACTCAATGAAATCACATCCTTACCTCTGTATTGAAGGGGCCAGGTTGTGAATAGCTCAACCTGGCCGGTGGTACCGCTCGTCCTATTTTCACCTTCCTAGTTACTACCCGGACATTGTATGTTCTGAACTAATTTTGCGAAACACGTAATCCGTTAGTGAGAACCTGTCTTCCCCTTGTTATCAGTTCAGGAAATGGCGCACAATACCGAACATGTGCACCTAACCAAAAGGATGAAAATTATGCGATTTAGCTTCTGGCCACAACCAACACAATCGTTTGAAACCATGAATAGTCTCGCGAGTCACGTGGAGAAAACAGGGTGGGATGGATTGTGGCTGGCCGATCACTTCATGCCAAACGACAAGGACATCAGTTCGCCCTGGCCGGAAGCCTGGACCACTCTTTCAGCACTCGCAGCGGTGGTGCCAAGATTAAGAATGGGCACACTGGTTAGCGGCAACACTTACCGACACCCAGCAGTACTGGCCAAAATGGCAGCAACTGTAGACCATATATCTGGTGGTCGACTCGTGCTTGGGCTGGGTTCCGGCTGGCAGGAAAACGAGCATGAAAAATATGGCATCCCCTTCTATACCGTCAACAGTCGTTTGCGAAGACTCGAGGAAGCCTGCCAGGTCATCAGGGCTTTATACTCTGAAGACTCAGCCAATTTTCAGGGCGAGTTTTACCAGCTCCAGGATGCGCCTCTGGTGCCGAAACCGAAACAGAATACTCTTCCACTTATGATCGGTGGAGGCGGCGAGAAAGTGACGATGAAAATTGCCGCAAAGTATGCCGATGAATGGAATGTCTGGGGAACCGTGGAAACCCTCATTAGCAAGATGAACATACTGGACAGGCACTGTGAGGATGTTTCTCGGGATGCGAGTGAAATTCAACGCTCAGCCGTGGCCCTGATGTATCTGACGGATGATGATGCGCTCGCAAAGAAAATGAATGCGGCCAATGGTGCTGGCGGAATGGCCACCATCGCAGGAAATGTAACCCAGGTACAGGACATTGCTGGCGCCTATAAGGAGGCCGGTGTAGACGAGCTTATAGTTCCTGATTTCACAATGGGCGAGGACAAGCTTGATATTCTCGACAGGTTAATCAATGAGGTGGCACCGGTCGCAAGGTAGCTACCGGTTGCGACAAACGTCGGAACGACCAAACCTGAGAGGACATATCCCCACCAATGGGCCTCTGTATTGCGGGGTATCGCGTTCCAAAGCGAGTCGCTTACATTTTTAATTCTGGTTTGAATCCAGCAGCACGTGCTTCCCAGGTTTCGGAAATGGTTGCACCATAGGACGTAAGCGCCTTTTTGGATTCATCGCTATCAACTTCCTGCAGACATCGGGCAGCGTTACTGCGCAAACGAGCATCTGGCTCCTTCAGCAGGGGAATCAGCATCGATTCGACTTTAGCCGGGTTTCGCTGTAGAAACGCTGTGCAAAAATCTTGTACCAGTTGCCTTCGTCTCAGACTATCCTTTCCCAACGTGATCTCTCGCTCAAAATATTCCAACACCTCATCATTAGGGAAAATCGTCAGCGCAAGCGCAGCCCGGGCACGAATGAAGTTAACCTGCTGCTCATCATCCGCGATTGCCAGCAGTGGCTTGTAAACATCAGGGCCAATAAGCCGCAGCTTTTCCTCGGGAAGTTGCCACTCGTAACCCTGCAGCAGGTCAATAACATCGCCATCAGCAGGAAAAGCGGGAACAGCCCAAAGGCTTGTGACGGTCAGAAAAATTGTAATTGAGAGATATCTCACAATACACTCCCGGTCAGAATACTTAATCATTGCCCATAATATACCTTTATTGCACGGTTACACTCTTGGCGAGATTTCGAGGCCTGTCTGGATTAACACCAGCCTGAATACCCAGGTGGTAAGCTATGAGCTGACCAGGAATCAGCCCACAAATCGCAGCAAGCAGAGGATCTGACACGATAGGCATGGGGACAAAGTCATCAAACAGTTCATTGTCCTCATAAGCAATACCAACCAGGTGCGCACCACGAGACTTCACTTCCGAAGCGACGTTCAGCATATAGGAATCGTCCCTGTCGACGTATAGCATCACTGGAACTCCCTTTTCTATCAGTGCGAGGACACCATGCTTGAGCTCCCCTGCAGCGAAAGCCTCGGCATGGGAGTAGCTTGCTTCCTTTATATTCAGGGCAGCTATCATCGCGCATGGCAAAAAGAGCCCCCTGCCAAGAACGAAGATACTGTGAGCGGACACAAGCCTTTTCGTTACCTCCCTGATTTTCCACGACACTGTCCGGGTCAGATATTGACTGAGAACATGACTCAGCTGGTCAATAGCTGCCCCGCCATCCTGTCCCTTCAGCCGTTTTGCCAGCAGATAGCCGAAAGTAATCTGCGCGGTTGCTGACTTGGTAGAAAGAACACAAATTTCCGGCCCGCTATGATTGGCAAAACTAAACTCAGACATTCTGGCCAGGGTCGACATTGGCATATTGACCAGTGAGGCCACGCGCATACCCCGCGACTCGGCCCTTTCAACGGCACTGATAGTATCCGCGGTTTCACCGCTCTGACTGACAGCCAAAACAAAATCACCCTGCCCATACAGTGCCTCCAAAGATTCAATCTCATAGGCGGGTACCGCAAGCGCCTTTAAACCCGTCACTTCACGGAGCAACCAGGCAATCTGCAAGCAAGTGTAGTAGGCACCACCGGCACCCGTTAGCAGAAGATTGCCACGTCGTTCCAATTCCAGAACAAAATTTCCAAGATCCGCGCCGGTGGATTTCGCCTGTCTGGATACCGTTTGCCATTGCTCCATAATCTCTTTCATCATGAAATGTGGATAGCCATCCTTACTAAATTCTGAATTCGACACTTCCACCTGGACCCAATCGATATCGCACAGACTTAAGGTCGCATCGTACAGCGCGATACACTTTCCTTTGATTCTGACAATGTGCTGCTCAGGGATTGGACAATAAAGCGAGGTATAGGGAGCAAAACTGATAAGGTCCGAGCTGAGAAAATACTGGCTTTCTGTCCTGCTGACCAGCAAAGGAGAGCCGTGCCGGGCAGCTAACATCTCACCGTCCGGAAATAGAACCAGAATCGTATTCCTGCCACCCAGCCTGTCAAGCACATCACGCAGTGCCCCCTCCCTTGAAGCGGCCTTGCTCAGGGCTGTCTCAAGGAGCCGAACAATAACCTGGGTATCGCTCACATCTGCACAGGTGATATCGGTTTTTCTTAGATCCTGGTAATTCTCCACGATGCCGTTGTGCACCAGTGAGAACGAATTGTCATGCGCCGAGTGTGGATGGCAATTCTCAAGACTGACGGTCCCGTGAGTTGCCCAGCGCGTGTGCCCCACAACTGCGCTACATTGAGGCAACCTGTCCCCCAGGTCTTCCAGCGGTTCCAGGCTCTTCCGCGTTTGTATAGCACCACCTGACCCGGTGACCCAGGCAAAACCATAGCTGTCATAACCCCGATACTCCAGCCGCTTCAAGCCCTCTACCGCCAGACTGCCAACATCTTCACCTGTACACGCAATAATTCCACACATTTGTCATTTTCTATTTGACATTTATACACGTTTTGAACCAATATATACAACTATATAAAGACTTCAATACTATTTGTCATCATTTTATTGACATTAAATGATAATTCATGAAACCTTGCAGCAGATTGGACTTTCGGATCGACAGACCGATATATACCTGACGCTGTTAAAACAGGGACCGGGTTCAATTCGCGACATCGCCACAGGTGCTGGCCTCAATCGCGGCACGACCTACGAAGAACTGAAAACCCTGCGAACACGTTCGCTGGTGAGCTATTTCCCAAAGGGCAAGCGAAAGTTTTTCTGTGCCGAGCCCCCGGAACAACTTGTGAAAATTGCCGAGGAGAAACAGGATGTCCTGGCGAGGGCAACCAATGTCCTGCGCCAGGACATCCTTCCCGATCTCAGTAGCGTCACCCCGGATTCAAGCATCACTAATGTGCATCACTACGAGGGGGATGAAGGCATTGAATTTGTACTAAAAGACATTCTTCGGACGGTAGAAACTCAATCCCAAAAGCAGTACAGGGTCTATTCATCTAAACAGATCCGCAAATATCTGTACCGTCCGTTTCCCAACTTCACCAGGCAGCGGGTTCAAAAGGGAATCTCTGTCAATGTTATAGCGATTGGAGATGGCGGCGAAGATGCCCCACTTGCTGAAAGGAAATGGATAAAGACTGAAGATAGTGGCAACACGGCCAGTTACGTTGCGATCTATCCGCCGAAATGTGCCATGATTTCCCTTGTCCATGGGGACTACCCTATCGCTGTCCTGCTAAATTCGGACGCCATTGCACTCGTAATGCAGATTTCCTTTGACACCCTGTGGCACCGCCTGTGATCCTCGATCGTTCAGGCAGGAAATTGCGTAATCAGACCCAAATCAGCAAAACACATAAACGTTAGCGCCTAAAAATAACAATTTGCAAAGGACTCACGCACGAGTCACTCGATGTTAGAAAATGGACGCTAGTCACTGAAAAAATGCAGGCCCCAATTCGAGAGCACAGGGCAGATAACGAACTATCAGCCATGGAGATTGGGATGAAGGATTCGGATATCCAGGAGAAACCTGGGGACTTCTGTCTATTCAGATACTTACAAATTGTTTACATTCCATCGATTAACCTTTTGAAAATCATCTGTAAACGAACCTGTTTCCTAGTATCCTTAGAACCATGCCGGATATATTGGATAAATTGGAAGGGGCCTTGTCAGAAGTTGAGGATCAGCTTCTTGCAGAATTTGAGCGCATCCGTAAAACCCTGTCTGGGGAGGCCTACAGTCCCATTGATGCTGGCGTAAAAAATGCCTTGAATGACGTCGTGATGGACCTCTGGCACCAGCTGGAACACAGTGGCGACAGGAAAAATCTAACCCTTCGTACGGAACGACATGAAACACTGTCTGTTCGTATGATCGTGCTCAAAAAGCTGCTGGATGCAAAAATACCCACGGCGTTCCTGGCAGAGGCTCAGGAAGAAATCGAAAGCGCCAGACATTCCGTTGAAAAGAAATCCATACCTGCCAGCAGGAATGCTGAACCAATAGCGGAAACTATTGAAGATGAGATAGGGCTTCTTGAGAAAATTATGCAGTTTTTCAGGGGCAAACCGACCCCGGAAAGCGATACCCCTGACAGCTTTGACCCAGATCAGGAAAAGGTAGAGGTGTACCTCGATAGCGTGTATACCACGGCTCAGCACCTGGCGACACTGGCTGATCGGTTCCAGACCATAGGCGACGATAAAGACATGATGGATGCTGCACTAAGTGGCAAAGCCGTGTTCGAATCCCGTGAACTAAGCTCTGGAGGACAGGAACCGGAGGAACAGGGCTCTGATGAAAAAGCCCAGTCCCCGGAAGAGATTCGGCGAAAACTAGAAAAATCGAATAGACAATCGAGCGGAGCATCTTCTTTTGAATCCCGGGAGCTGACTTCAGCTGCCCCTGCCCCTGCACAGGCGAAGCAGAAGAGGGAAGTGGCTCAAACTCCAGAAGCAATCAGGAAAAAACTGTCAGGTGCCGGACCAAGTGCCGGTGGCGCTTCAACATTTGAATCAAAAGAGTTAAGCGCAACTATGCCACCGGCAGCCGTCAAACCAGTAGCTGAGAAAAAATCAGCGGCCAGGAAGCGCGACGTTGCTCAAACACCCGACGAAATTCGACGAAAACTCGAAGCCAGGCAGGGAGATTCAGGTTCTTCGGGTAAGGCATCATTCGGGGCAAAAGATATTGAACCCGTCGCGCCCCAGGTGCCTGAAAAACCAGACAGGCCGGTCAAGGAAGAGACGGAAAAGCGCCCCGCTGGCAAGGCAGTGTTTGAGTCAAAGGACCTTTCCACGGACAACAACTAGACCAGGCATTCTCGTGCAGCACAAGGCCATCTGTAACCGTCAAATTCCGTACAGGTGGGAAGCGTCATTAAAGCCCCGAACCACCGTATTGCCTTCGTGCATGACAATGTGACTAATGGAACAATTATCTGCACCATTAAATGCGAAGGCGGTGGCACCGGTTGCCTGTGCCAGTATATTCCCGATGACTCCACCATGGACAACGGCAACCACCA
>CETX01142834.1_pt1 | contig 59031 bp, 60 predicted proteins | sample 356501 | NCBI WGS metagenome assembly CETX01 (sample SAMEA2623390, study PRJEB7988) | marine metagenome | biome: marine biome (ENVO:00000447); feature: mesopelagic zone (ENVO:00000213); material: "saline water (ENVO:00002010), including plankton (ENVO:xxxxxxxx)" | depth 450 m | reverse complement strand
CCCAGTTATCTCGGCACCCTCAATGCAATTGTTAATGGGGAACGCAAAGCTTTCGAATTTCTTAATGCCTGGGCAATGAAAACTGCAAACACTGACCTGTCCGCCATGCTAAAAACCGTAGCGCTCCGCGAAGCCGAACATGCTGCGAGCTTCGAAAAGCGCATGTGTGAACTAGGGTACGAGCTTCAGGAAAGAAAGGATCCGAAATTCAAGAAAACCATGGAAATTGTATTATCCAATTCAGATGATGTTGAGAAATTCGAGAAACTGGAAATCGGTCTGGGAGGCCAGGAAGGTGAGGACAAACTTCTGCAACTGCTGGCAGATAAGAACATCGACCCTCATACTGGCGCCTTGCTTGGAAGGTTTATCGCGGAAGAGCGCGATAGCGATCGCTTGTTGCAGCAGGCTTATCAGTGCGCGAAAGGACTTGGCCCGGCTCCTGAAGAGAACGTCACTCTTGCAAGCCTCCAGGAGCAACTAACAAGGCTCACTGAAATTGTTAGTGGGTTGCAAAACAAATCTACTAAAAAGAAGCCCAAAAGCCGAGCGGTCAAATAGGATGGCAAGAGAAAGAAACACCTTTGTTGCCTACCTGCTTTGGCTGATATTTGGGATTTTCGGAGCACATAAACTCTATCTTAGACGCCCCATCATGGCGCTGGTGTACCTTTGCACTGCCGGGCTGTTTGTAATTGGCTGGATAGTTGACCTGTTCACCATGGTAGAGCAGGTCGCGGCATGCAATGATAGAATTTACGATGAAAGCGAAGAGTCGGCCTTCATGGAAGAGCAACTCGACCGAATTGACGAACTCGAAGACCAAGTCGATGAACTCACGGATCGCCTCCGCAAGTTGTAACACCGTTGAGCATATTACAAAGCAGCGGTAGCTCGAGGCGACTGCTACTGGTCAAATAGGATTACACTGCGTGCGAGAACACCGGATTTCATATCTTCAAACGCTTCATTTACATCATTGAGTGAAATTCTTTTTGACACCATCTCGTCCAGGTGCAACTTTCCAGCCAGATAGAAATCAATGAACCTGGGCATATCAACCCTGAACCGGTTTGATCCCATCATCGAACCCTGGATCTTTTTCTCTTGTAGAAAGGCAGACCCAGTGAGTTCAATTTTCACACCAACCGGTATCATGCCGATAATTGTTGCGGCACCTCCCGGACGGAGCATTCGGAACGACTGTTCAGCAGTTGCTTTTAAGCCAATGGCTTCAAACGAATAATGCACGCCACCAGCGGAGAGTTCCTTGACCTGTTTAACCGGGTCCACCTGAGATCCATCGACTACATTTGTCGCACCAAATACCTTAGCCATCTCTAGCTTGGATTCAAGCATATCGACCGCGATGATCTGCCCTGCCCCGGCTAGCGCAGCACCATTGATACAGGACAAACCGACCCCGCCGCAACCGATGACAGCAACAGTGCTCCCTGGTTCAACTTTAGCAGTATGAAACACTGAGCCCACCCCAGTTGTAACACCACAGCCTATCAGCGCTGCTCGATCCAAAGGCATGTCCTCTCGAATCTTTACCAGCGCATGTTCATGTACCAGCATTTGCTCTGCAAAGGATCCGAGGCTGACAAATTGCTGTACTGGTTTAGTGTCTTTCTCCAGCCTTGGTGCTTCATCAGCTCCGCGTGCGACTTCAGGGCTTTCACAAAGAGACAGATGACCAGTGAGGCAATGTTCACAATGGCCACAAAATACGGACAGACAGGAGATCACGTGGTCACCTGGCTTGACATAAGTAACGGACGAACCGACCGCTTCGACTATTCCTGCAGCTTCATGACCCATTACAATGGGCATGGCCGTTGGATACAGACCTTCAATAAAGTGCAGGTCACTATGGCAAACTCCAGCAGCGGCGGTACGCACCAACACTTCCCGGGGTCCCGGTTTAGAGACAGAAACCTCTTCAATTTCCAGTGGCTGTCCTACTTCCCGTAATACCGCTGCTTTCATCTCTGATTTTCTCCATGCACATTTATCATGCTGCCTTTATACCAGCCCCACATGCTGTAGCTCAATAGCAAAGCCTCTATATAAATACCTCAAAACAAATAGGCATAATAAAGAAACCTTCTCCTTCTCATCTCACGCCAACCTGGTAAGGCATGCTCATTCAAAATAATCCCATACCCTTAGTGATTTTGACGAAAAAGAATTGGATAATGTACATACAACAAAAATAGGGGTAACAAGATGGATTGTCCCAAATGCCACGCACCAATGTCAGAACATACTCTGAGTACGCTTCAAGGTGGTGTAACCGTGGACCGCTGTACCAAGTGTAAAGGTATGTGGTTTGACATAGGTGAGGCTGAAGCTTTGAAAGACAAGTGGATGTCGGACCATGTCGATAATGGCGACCCAAAAGTTGGCAAGCAGCACAACTTAATCCGGGACATTGATTGTCCACGATGCGGCAAACAAATGGTTGAAATGTCTGACCCGGTCCAAATTCACATTCAGTATGAAGCCTGTGAAGATCACGGATTGTACTTTGATGCCGGTGAATTTACGGACTTCAAATATGAAACTCTTGTGGATATTTACCGGGACTTTATTTTCACCATCCGCAAACGCTGACTATATTCCACCAAGGGCTCAATGAGCCCCACCATCCACTGCGATAATTGCGCCTGTCGTATAGCTGGCGGACTCGCTCGCAAGATATAAAGCTGCCCCAACAATTTCATCAGGCTGCCCTCCCCGCTTCAAGGGAATGTTGGCCTCCGCTCTAGCGTTAAATGCATCCATATCCCAGGCCTTGCTAATATCGGTCAGAAATGGACCCGCCATAATGCAATTCACTCGTACCAGTGGTCCATAGGCGTGGGCAAAGGACCTAGTTAACGCATTCAGACCAGCTTTGGCTGCGCCATAGGGCTCTGAATTGGGGCTGGCGCTTACGGCCGCGCCACTACTAATATTAATTATGCAGCCACCACCGGCTTCCGACATGCGTTTACCGACATTAGCGCTGAGACGAAACGGCCCCTTGAGATTGACGCCAACTACCTTATCAAATAACTCCTCACTAACTTCATCCAGGGATGGGTACAGTGGCGACATGCCTGCATTGTTTATCAGTACGTCCACTTTTCCAAACTCTTTGTAGACCGCTTCTACCATGTCATCCAGGTCATCCCATTTACCTACATGTACGGCGTAGGGGAAAGCCCTGACTCCCAATGCTTCCACCTCCTCGGCGGTTTCTCTGCAGGATTCAATCTTCCTGCTGACAAGCGCTATATCTGCACCTTTTCCTGCGAATCCTAATGACATCTCCCTGCCAAGGCCACGGCTACCCCCAGTGATTAGCACTACCTTGTCCTTCATATCGAGATCATACATATCCGCTCCATATCTTCTTTTATTTACCTTATTGTACGCATCAATTGAATGATTTACTGTATAGACGGTCATTCAACGAAGAAAGTGAGATGACTAAACTTATCTCCAGCCAGTTACGACATAGGGTTCGGGTCCTAGGGGACCTGCTCGGCCAAACCATGATTCAGGAACATGGGGAGGAATTCCTAAGCAAGGAGGAAGAAATTCGGCTGCTGGCAAAAAGCCGCCGTCAGAATGAAAGCGGTGATCAACAGAAACTGCAGCAGGTGCTCGCACAACTTGATGACGACTATCTGATTTCCATCGCCCGAGCCTTCAATCAGTTCCTCAATCTGGCCAATATTGCTGAACAGGCTGAAATAGGTGAATTGGCCGACCTGCAGTTTCCTGAAAACTCGAACCTGGCGGATCTCTTTGACCGGCTGCAAAGTAAGGGAATTCCAAAGCTGACTATCGCTGATACGATCAAAAATATGCGATGTGACCTGGTCCTGACTGCACACCCCACGGAAATCACTCGCAGAACCCTCATCCAAAAATATAATCGCATTGCCAGTTCCCTCAATAACGTGGTCGAAGATGAGCCTCTGAGTGTGCATGATCAGATTGAACTAGAGCGCCTCATCGCTGAGGTCTGGTATACCGATGAGATCCGTACTGAAAGACCTACACCCCAGGAAGAGGCGATCTGGGGATATGCCGTCATCGAGCACTCTTTCTGGCTAGCTATTCCGAGGTTATGGGAGGGGCTCGACAGCCTTCTGCAGCATCATACGGGGCAATCCATGACACCGGACATTGCGCCTGTGAAGATCTCCTCCTGGATGGGGGGCGACCGGGACGGAAACCCTAACGTGACTGCAGAGGTAACCGCTGAAGTCATTCGCCTGGCCCGCTGGATGGCGGCTGACCTATATCTTCGGGATGTAGAAGAACTGCTGTCTCAACTTTCAATGGCTAAATGTACGGATGATTTCAGGGCGCTTTGTGGCCAATCATCCCAGGAACCCTATCGAATTGTCCTGCGAGATCTTCGCAAAAAGCTGAACAATACACGCGTTTGGGCAGAAGGTTCCGAGCCTCCCTGTGAAGATCTGATTTTGTATCGGGATGACCTTTATTCGCCACTGCATGCCTGCTACCAATCACTGAACCTGTGTGGCATGAAAATTATTGCTGATGGGCTGCTGAAGCAGACACTGATCCGTGTATCCACCTTTGGCGTAACACTTGTCGACCTGGATATCAGGCAGAATGCAGAAGAGCATATTGAACTTCTAAATGAACTGACAATCCTTTTAGAACTTGGCAGTTATAAGGCCTGGTCTGAGAAAGCTAGAAATGACTTTTTGCTGCAGGAACTCGAATCAAAGCGTCCGCTCATTCCTCAGGGCTGGGAACCTCGGGGTCAGGGAGCAGAAGTTCTGAAAACCTTCGAACTCATTGCCCAAGGTAATGGTGAGGGCATCTCCAGCTATATAATTTCCATGGCAAAGAACCCATCGGACGTCCTTGCGGTTGTGCTGCTGATGCAAAAATGCGGGTTGACCAGAAAATTACCGGTCGTACCGCTGTTCGAGACGCTGGAAGATCTTGAAAATGCAGCCTGGACACTGGAACGCCTATTACGCACACGGTGGTACACGAAGTATATAGAAGGATTCCAACAGGTAATGATCGGTTATTCCGACTCGGCAAAGGACGCAGGTCAGATGGCGGCTGCCTGGGCACAATACCGTGCACAGGAGGAACTCGTCATTGTTGCCGAAAAGTATCACGTTGACCTAACACTATTTCATGGTCGCGGTGGAGCCGCTGGTCGCGGGGGTGGCCCAGCGAGACAAGCAATCCTTTCGCAGCCGCCAGGATCCGTGAAAAACAGTATGCGCGTTACCGAGCAAGGTGAGATGATTCGGTTTAAGTACGGCTCAGCACCGCTGGCCGTCAGCAACCTCGACCTCGTTCTGAGTGCGACGATTGAAGCAAGCCTTTTGCCGCCACCAAAGCCAATGGAAAACTGGCGTACTCTGATGGACAAACTCTCTGTTTCTGCCAGCAGCAGCTACCGCAAAAGAGTGAGTGATCCGGACTTTGTTAACTACTTTATCGATGGGACACCCGAACGTGAGCTGGCACTTTTGGCGCTGGGGAGTCGCCCTGCACGCCGTAGCAATAACGAGAATGATCGCTCGATTGATGATCTGCGTGCCATTCCCTGGGTTTTCGCCTGGACGCAAAAACGGCTAATGATTCCAGCCTGGCTGGGCACAGACGCGGCCCTCGCAGATGACCTGGTTGGCAAATATGGATACGTGCTAAAAGAAATGGTCATGGAGTGGCCATTTTTTCAGACTCAACTGGATATGCTGGAAATGGTCCTCGCCAAAGCAGACGCGGATATTTCAGCACGTTATGACGCCGTGCTGGTATCTCCTGAGCTGAAACTCATGGGTGACAGGTTCCGCGAGCAATTGGCAAAGACCATAAGTGCGGTCTGCAAAATTAAAGGACAAACCGAGCTACTGGAAAAATCACCGGAAATCAAACAGTCACTGGATCTGAGACACCCCTATACCGACCCACTGCACTTCCTGCAGATTGAACTCATTTCCCGGCACAGGCAGGGTGACGACGTCCAGAATGACGACATTAAAAAGGCGCTGCTGGTTACTATTGCTGGCATTGCGGCCGGCATGCGCAATACCGGATAAGGACACGGCTTTATTCCGCCAATTGGGCAACCAATATCCCTGCTCCATTTATTGCGCGGAGACTAGAGATGATCAAGTATCTGCTCTCCTGAGAACACTGAGCCATGGCCGGGGTAAACGGTCTTTGGCCGCAGCCGTTTAAGTCTCCTCAGTGTATGCCGCAAATGGCCAGGGCTGTCGTATATTGCAGGGTGAACCAGGCGTCCCTTACTGCCGCTTCCGAGTAACGTATCGCCTGTGAACAGGCTCCCACTGGGCGAATGGAAAAGACAAATGCTGTCCCAACTATGACCCGGCGTATGAATCACTTCCCAGTTGTCAAACCCTTGAAGCTTTTTACCGTGAGAGAGCCTTTGTTTAGGCAAGACAAACCGCTGTGCTTTCTGCTCCGCCAGGTGGTGGTTGTGCACATGGTGGTATCGAGCATCCCTCTCCTTGTTCAGGTACATGTCACGTGAACGCTCCCGCAAAGCTTCCCGAGTTGCGGTCACTATCTTCACCATGGGTCCGAAGGGATTTCGGTACAACTTGATGTGAGGTCGCTTTGATGCATGCGGGATAGCGGAAATCGCATGACAGGACCGGGCAAGCGCTACCACGCCACCGAGATGATCGGGATCATCATGAGTACAGACAACCAGGCTAACATCAAAAATGGGCCGGTTTAGTTTCTCTCTTATGTATTCCAGGACATAGCCATCGCAACGCATCGCAACGTCAACCACAAACATAGACCCGGTTTCTTCAACGACGTATGTATTGGAATACCGTGTCCTGACCTGGTGGATATTCACGGCAGACAACTGTGGTTGCGGCTACAGTAAGGTTTGAACCCTGGTTCCCGATTGATCGTTATAGGATTCAGCAGCCTGATTTGCCGTAAGCGCTTTCACTCGTAGGCTCACTTTCGTATACATGAACCTTGAGGATGTCTTTCCAGGTCATGATTCCCTCGATCACATCATCATCACCGACCACCGGCAGGCATGCGATGTCATGCTCCAACAGCGTAATAGAAGCAACTTCAACTGAGGTGCTTCTATCGACCCTAACCGGCACTTTGGTCATAATTTCTGAAACCTTCTTCTCCTGCTGATCCAGGTCCTGCTGCCGCTTGCTTTCGGTACCCACAAACGGACTGAGACTAACCAGCATATCCAACACTCAGGCTAGCGCCTTTATTCACTCCTTGTTGACAAGTTCGCCCTCTTCTCTGAATAAGTGCTGAGGACCCGTTTCACTCTGAACGCGATGGACAACTCCATCAATCGCAATCGTCACATTGGTATGTACCTGTTTTTCTACCTGGATATGCGCAACGGTTTTATTATCATGCTGCTGCAGTTCGGTGATCTGCAGCATTATTTCTGCAATCTCGGCCTGCGCCGCTTTGATCGTATTTTCAATCTTCTTTTCTTTAGAGAGGACCGCCTGCCCGACCTTCGCGGGATCCATTTGACGGATCTGCTCCAGTATTCCCGCCAATTGTGAAACCTCAGCCTCACGTCGGACACGCCCATGATCAAGAGTACCCTACACCCGAACATCACCATCTGCTTCAACCATAAATCCGCTGCAAATGTCCCCGCGCACCTCCACTGAACCCTCAAAAGATACGTTACCGGTAGTAAGATTCACCTCCTTTAATACCAATGTCTGGTCAACCTTCACGCCCTGAGAAATAGCAACAGGGTGGCCTTCGATACATGCCACCAGAACATTTTCGTCATTAGGGTCTAACTCAGCACCGTCCGTCTTTTTCGCGAACTGCTTCTCGGTGCCAGGCACCGGCTCTATCGGCATTCCAAGAACATCCGTACCGGGAACCCCTGGAGTGCCCGGGATGCGACGCATAAGCGGTGTACCTATCTCTACATGCACAAAGTCCTGGAGTTCATGTAAATCAGCATCTCCACTCTCATCAATTTCCGGTGCAAACGGTGGGTTACTTTCCATCAGCATTTCAAACTTTGAATCTTCACCCCTTTGCGGTGGCGTGCCTTCGCCGATAAGCAATTTATCAACCGGACCCTCGAGCGCCTGAATCAGCGTATCGTTATTAACGCACTTGGGATCAACATCTGCCTGTGACAATGACTCCTGGATTTGCTCATGTGAGATCGGAGAACCGCCATAGGCTCGAGTGCTGCTTATCGTGACAGAGAGTTTGTCGGCTGAGATTTCAATGGTTAATGTTGCATCCAGTCGCTCGCCAATTTCTATTTCGCCGGTGTCACCATTATTTACTTTCTCAACCAGTTGTTTGAGGATCCCTTTAGGGAAAAAATAATCGCCAGCACCCGCATCATTAATCCGGTTTCGTACATTACCAGCAGTTGCAGGCTTTGCCCCTTCCGAAGCCTCAAGAACGGCCACTAACGCGCGTTCGTCGGTTCGAAAACTCAGCGCTGACGGTGGTGCTTTTGGTTTCTTGCCACTCATACAATTGGGCCTGCAGATTCAGCATGCTTGCATTGGTCACTAGAGGGTGATTCATCCTTCTCGGAGAGCATTCAAGCCAGATCACTTCTGGTAACATCATGCATTATATTGATCAAGTCTAGGATAACCTAATGCTCAGATAGCGCAGGTTGCCTGGATGTGAGGCTATTACCGCAATATCGGCGCTATATAGCGCACTTACTGGCCGTTGCAAGGACACCTAGCCTATATGGCAACAAAGACAACAACTAAAAATATTCAAAGGACAATGGTGATCCTGCTATGTCTGCTCATTGCCTATGTGGGCTGGCTATCCAGCATTGCCTGGCCACTATCTCCCGTTAGCGGCTCTATCCTCGAAAACAACGCCAGGTCACATGTTATTGATACAGATACGATCACCGTCGGCACTTACAATATCCACAGCACGAAAGGAACGGATGGCAAGCGATCAATAGCACGGATATTCGATGTCCTTGCAGATTCCCACCCAGATTTTGTTGGCCTTAACGAGGTCCGGGGAGGCGCTTTTGACTCAACAAATCAAGGCCAGGAACTCGCTGAAATGCTGGACCTAAGCTGGATATTCCTGCCCGTAAACAAAAAGCTGTTCTCCGGCTACTTTGGCAGTGCCTTCTTGAGCCGTTACCAGGTTAAACGCTATTGGGTGACGCCACTCGTTACAACCCACATTTCAACCTCTGGCATAAAATCTTCCAACAATCGCAATCTCACCTCTATCGAACTGGAGATGCAGGGTCAATCCGTGATGCTCCTGGTGACTCACCTGGACAGAGGCGAACTCAGGCTTCAGCAGCTGGAGAAAGTATTGGAAGAATTCAATAAATACGCGTATGTCATCCTGCTGGGTGACCTTAATTCAACAACAGATGACCCGCCGATCAGAAAGGTGCTGGCTGCAAGTGGTGTAGTGGATATGGTGGATGCCGGGCAACCACACGCGCGTCACATAGACTGGATTCTCACCAGAGGTTTTGTCGCCATTAATAAAGGCAGTACACCACTGGGCGCATCAGATCATCCCTACTACTGGGCTCAAGTCAGGCTGAAAGATGTCCAATAGAGCCACAACACAACCAGACCGCTGGATATCAGGCCATGTACTGTTTCTCACCATATTGACCCTTGCGATGATCGTGTTTTTGAGCGGCAGGCTGGCAGCCCTGTTCACCTATAGTGAAACAATCAGCACCTGGCCACACCTGCTCAACGATTTCATTGTCGGCAGCCGCCTGGACCTAAAAACAATAACGACCTTCATCATTCCACCTTACCTGCTGTTTCTGATTGTCCATCTCACCTTGCCGTCCGCCGCAATCAGGCTTCACCAGTTTTTGATTTTAATGGGCATGCTATTCCTGATCAGCTGCGTAATTGCAGTCTATGTGAATTTTCAGTATCTCGGTGTTTTTAAGAACCATATTGATGTCTTCATCTTTGAGTTCCTGGACCCTGAAAATGCGACTGAGGTGATAAAAACCATCTGGTTTGATTTCCCGGTGCTGCTTATATTTCTGCAAATATGCCTACTCGCGGGCCTGTTTTATTTTCTGCTCTCAAAACTGCCAGTTGTTCCCGGCAGGCATTACAGGGTTCGCAAGGCCGGCCACAAGCTTCTTATCGCCACAATCTCGCTTATCCTGTTGGCCGGGGCTGCTCGGGGCGCTATTAATTCCCGCCCCCTGTCAATATCGAGAGCAAGCCTGTCTCCCGATGTATTTCCCAATAAAATCGTCTTGAATGGGCTCATGGCACTTTACGAGGCAGACAAGGCAACCATAAAAAATATGACCGTGACACCGGTCTCCAGCCAGGAACTGGCTGATGCGATCAACTACTATCAGCCGGGTACACCAATGGGTGATGAGACCTCGCTGGCTACATTCTTGACCACAACCCGCCTCAGGGAGTCCCGCCCCAGAGCCAACGTGGTGCTCACCATGATGGAGAGTTTTGGCTCCCACCTGCTACTCCACCACAGTACAGATAACAATGTCCTTGGCAGCCTGGAAAAACACCTGGATGAGGACTATTTCTTCACCCGGTTTACCGCATCTTCAAATGGCACGGCTCAAAGTCTAGAGAAGACACTTATGGGACACGCTTTCCGCTCGAGCGCATCATCGTCCAATCTTCAGAAGGTACCTTTGGTAGCTTCTGCTGCTCGAGTGTTCGCCGCTCAGGGCTACCGGACTATCTTCATTACCGACGGGCGTAAAACCTGGGCAAATGTGAACGAATTTATGCTCGGGCAAGGGTTCCAGGAGATCTTCGATGAATATACGATCCTCCGAGAGGTAGCGGGTGCCAAGGGAGGGCGTGCCTGGGGAGTCTATGACCAATATGGTTACGACTTTGTTACCAAACTGCTCAGGGAAGATGGTGACAGGCCGCTTTTCGTCGTTCTGCTAACGGTGACCAACCATTCACCATTCGAACCACCACCCGAGTATAAGGGCTATCCGGTGGATCTGAAAAAAATGATGCACCTCACGGCACTTAACGATGAAAACAAGGTAGAAGGAATTCTCAGAACCTACCAGTACGCGAACAATTCTCTCGGCGACTTCGTCAGCACCATAAAAGATGACCCAGGTCTCTCAGCTTCAACAATAATAGCCGCATCGGGTGATCACGAACTCCGCTACCTATTCAAGATCAATGATGCAGAAATTTCATGGAAACACCGGGTTCCTTTCTACCTTTACCTGCCCCCTGACTACCAGCTGAATACGGTGAAAGACACCACAAGATTTGGTTCACATAAAGACATATTTCCAACCATCTATGAGCGGCTGTTCCAGGACATGCCCTACTACAACACGGGCAACGACCTTTTGTCTGAAATCTTTACAGCTGACAGAGCCCTTGCCTGGAATGATGATTTTGCCATGGATGCCAGCGGCGCCGTTACCATCACCGGTGAACAACGCTACTTTACCTGGCAGGATTCATCACATCGCTTGTTAACGGCTGTAACCACTCCAGATGGGGATCTGAGGCGCCTGGGAAAGAAGGCGGATGCTTTCCACAAGATTCAACGCGCCTTCACACTGATGCAACTGGAAGCAATCAATACCACGAGGTAAGACCAGCGCTGACACGACTTAAGACCCTGGACTATCCAGAGGCTAACGCCAAAACTAACAAAGCTACCCGACAAATTACTAAGTATTCATATTCCCGGGTATTGCAATAGCTTGTGAGACAATCCATCCTTCGCGATCATTTTCTTCGCTACCCATTCTAAATGGCTCTCACCAGACGACATTCTCTTAAGCCCCCAAAAGCGGGAGCCCGCTAGCCAATGGGTGAGCGCTGGCAAAACTTCATCAACAGCCCATCAGCACAAATTCTGTTGCTGGTTGCGCTTATCCTTGCCATGCGCCTGGCCGGTCTCGGACTTTACCCGATCATGGATACAACCGAAGCCCGCTATGCGGAAATCGCCAGAAAAATGCTGCAACTTGGCGACTGGGTTGTGCCTATGTACACCTATGAAGAACCATTCTGGGGCAAGCCTCCCCTGGCCTTCTGGCTCGCTGCAGTATCCATGGATATATTTGGCACAAACTCATTCGGTGCCCGATTTCCCGCATGGTTATGTGGTGTTGGCACGGCGTTTATTATTTATTCGTGGGCAAAGCCCGACCGGATGCTCGGCAGTCTCGCTGCACTTCTATTTGTCAGCTCAAAACTCGGATACACGGCCACCGGGGACGTCACGACTGACCCATATCTCATGTTCGCCGTTAGTCTGGCTGTTTACGGATTCTGGCAAGGGTATATTAACGGCAAGAGCGCCGCCTACTTCCTGGGCTTTGTCGGTATGGCGCTTGGTTTGCTGTCCAAGGGTATTATCGCGGTCGTCCTGATCGGTATACCAATATTTATCTGGTTAGTATTGAAGGCACAACTTTTCACTTTCCTGTTCGACCGGCGATTACTGCTGGGTCTGCTGATAACGGTCGTTATCACCCTTCCCTGGTATCTCCTGATGGAGAGCCGGTCCCCCGGGTTTTTGCAGTATTTCATCGTTGGCGAGCACTTCGAAAGATTTGTGGTATCCGGTTGGGCAGGAGACAAATACGGGGCTGGACATGGAAGACCCAAGGGTATCATCAGCCTATATGCTCTGGACGGGCTTTTACCCTGGTCTCTCCTGCTGCTTGCCTTTATCCCCATGATCAAACCCCGCTGGTCTGATATTCGGCAGACAGTAACTGATGACCGCTGGTACTTCCTGATCTTTTGGGCACTTTCTCCTATCTTGGTTTTTTCTCTCGCCAGCAACCTGCTTTCGTCTTACTACATGCCGGCGTTACCTGCCCTGTGTCTACTGGTTGCTAAAGCTGTACTGGCGGTCCATGCCAACAGTACCAAGAAGAACCTCATCGCATCCTGCGTAGTGATAATGGCGCTGCTGATACCAGCCATGAAATTTTCCACGGCACTGATATCTGAAACCTGGTACAACAAAAGAAGAAATCAAAAGCCCATCATCGAGGCATTTCAATTGCACCCCCAGGACGCACCGCTTTTCTATATAGGGGGGAGAAGGTTTTCTGCGGAATTCTACAGTGCCGGACAAGTCAGGTTTACTGCCTCTTTTGATCGGCTGAATTTCCCCGCCTACGTTGTTCTACCAGACGCACTGGACTGGAAGGTTCCCAACTCATGTGAAATAATTAGGGCCAGCAACGAACACACATTATACTATTGCAACTAACGAGCGATCTAAGGTGAATGAATTCAACGGTCAAATAGTAGCAGTAATACCCTGCTACAACGAGGAAACCCGGCTGGATCTCCAGCAGATTTCAGACCTGCTCGACGAACCCAGAATGAATTTGCTGTTTGTAGACGATGGCTCAACAGATCAGACAGGAAAAGTAATAGCGAATCTTATCCAGCAATCCCCAAAACGGATCAAATTACTATCCCTGAAAATAAACGTTGGCAAGGCTGAAGCCGTACGCGTGGGCATGCTTCAGGTGATCAAGTCGGGCGCATCTTTTGTCGGCTATGTGGATGCGGATTTTGCTACCCCCGCAAGCGATGTATTGAGAATCACCAGTAAGCTGACTGAGCGTGAAAACATAAAGGTGATCATGGGCTGCCGCGTCTTGCGCCTGGGATCAGAGATTCACCGCTCCGCATCCCGCCACTATCTTGGTCGTATATTCGCCACCTGGTCATCGATAATTCTGCGCATGGGGGTCTATGACACCCAGTGCGGTGCTAAATTCTTCGTCGCCAGCGATTTACTACGTGAATCCCTGATGCAGCCATTCCTTTCCCGCTGGGCTTTCGATGTCGAACTTATAGCGCGCCTGAAATATGGCGTGGGCAGCCAACCGGGATATGGGAAGGAAAAGTTCCTTGAACTCCCCCTCGACTATTGGGAGGACAAATCAGGGTCCAAACTCAAGTTGACTGACAAAATCAGGGTTGTCATCGAGATGGTGAGAATTACTGCCTATATCGGGCTCCTTCGCAAAAAGAAATAGCCAGTCGAGGGCTATGGTGCCAGGCGATTTATCTCCCAGGCCTCACCAGCGCCCTGGGTATACTGATACCGGTCATGAAGCCGGTGCTCACCACCCTGCCAATACTCCCATCGGTCCGGAATGATCCTGAATCCACCCCAAAAAGTTGGCAGGGGAATCTCTTTATTCGCAAATTTCTCCTGCATGCGCTGGAATTCAGCTTCAAGCAGGGTACGGGTGTCAATCCTTTCACTCTGGGCGGATGACCAGGCCGCCAGCTGGCTTTCCCTCGGTCGGCTGATGAAATACTTAAGTACGGCGGCGATACCAAGCCGCTCTGTTCTACCTTCAACAATGACCTGACGGTCCATTTTCAACCAGGGGAAGAGAATACTGACCCTGTCGTTCACGGCAATTTCCTTCGCCTTTCGACTTTGAGTATTGGTAAAGAAATGAAATCCGTCCGTGCCGAAATGTTTGAGCAGCACGGTTCTTTGTGAAGGATGTCCACCTACACCGACGGTGGCAAGGATCATCGCAGTTGGATCCTGTATTCCTGCCCCTATAGCTTGCTTCATCCATTGATCAAACTGTTTGAAAGGGGAATCATCTAGGTTGTCCCGGCTGAGTTCACCAAATTGATATTCCCGACGCTCTGATTCTAGCTCCACTTACGAGGCCTCTTGCTGCTGACATACGGTCGTTTTTTCATCAGTTGTGATGCTTGCAGTGATATAATCCACTCCATAGAATCTGCCCTTCGCACGTCTGGGCTACTTACCGCGTGCATAAACCGAGTAAATAATGAATTATGACATAGTAATCGTTGGTGGTGGTCCAGCCGGATTGAGCTTCGCCTGTTCCTTAAAGAATGCTGGAGTTCGTGTCGCCATCGTTGAGAAGCAGTCGCTGGAATCTCTTTCAAATCCAACCTTCGATGGTCGTGACATTGCCCTGACACACCAGTCGGTTCGAATTCTCAAGGAACTCGATGTCTGGAGGCACATACCGGACAAGTGCATCTCTTCAATTCGCGAAGCCAGAGTATTAGACGGGTCCTCACCCTATAGCCTCAATTTCGACACACGGGGGGAATCAATCGATGCGCTGGGCTACCTCGTATCCAACCATGACATTCGGAAAGCATTGTTTGATGAAGCGCAGCAGATTGAAAACCTGGACATTCACGCAGGAAACGCCGTGACATCCTTGACCACCGCAGGTGATGTTGCTACCGCAGTTTTGGCGGATGGCCAGGAAGTGGATGCGCAACTGATTGTGGCTGCTGACAGCCGCTTCTCAGAAACCCGTCGAATGGTTGGCATACCCGCCACCATGCTCGACTTCGGTCGTGTCTGTATCGTGTGTCGAATGGAACATGAAAAGCCAAATGACAGTATTGCCTATGAGTGCTTCCACTATGGCAGGACGCTGGCGGTGCTCCCCCTCAGCGCGAACCAGTCATCTATTGTTGTCACAGCACCCATGTCAAAGCAGGACAGTATCATGGGCATGTCTGAGGCGGAGTTTGACCAGGACATCCAGACCCGCTTCAACAATAGGTACGGAGACATGCACCTGGTAAGCGAACGATTTGCCTACCCACTGGTTGGTGTGCATGCCAGCAAGTTGTGTACTAGCCGGTTTGCTCTAATCGGGGATGCCGCGGTAGGTATGCATCCCGTAACAGCACACGGTTTCAACCTCGGCCTCAGCGGGCAGGAAATACTGGCAAAGCAAGTCATCAGGGCATTTGACCAGGGAACCGATATCGGTGACCCCCAACTACTTAGGCGGTTCGAAGTACGGCACATGCTCGATACAAGACCCATGTATCACGGCACCAATGAGATCGTTAAGATATTTACTGATGACCGGCCACCCGCCAAGCTGCTAAGGAAACTCACCCTTCGACTGGCGAATAACCTTCCGCCCGTAAAACACATCATTCGCAACAAGTTGACTGAATCCCAAAGTGGTAGTGGTTTTCTGCCCTCTTTTTTCCGGTAGAGTGGACAGCGAAGGCTATGTCAGCCATGCGGCAGATACGTGAAGCTATGTACCAGACCCGGGAGGTATTCTCAATTTAACCGGCAGCCTTGGAGTCCGCGCCCTTAACATACTTCAAATAAATGATGAGGGCGGCTGCAAAACCAACAGCGCATATGGCCGCCGTGGTAAGGAAGAAATAGCGATAGCCCGTTGCCCCAGGGAAAGTGTCCAGCAGTACACCCCCTAACAAAGGCATGAAAATATCGGGCGTAAAGCCAACTGCAGACACGATGCCCGCTACCGTGCCTGTAATGGCCATCGGGATGCCACCTTCTTCAAGCAAAGCAAAATAGATGCCGCGCATGGCAAAGACCGCAAGCGAAGCGACCGCAACGTTCGCCAGCATCATGGGAATCATTGAAGGGCTTCCGGGCATAACAGCAAAAATACAAAAGCTTACTATCAACACTAGAAATAGTGAGGCAACGGTTCTCGCTATGCCGAACCTGTCGGCAATAAAGCCAGCGATGAATGCGGCGAGTGGCTTTAGCCACATTTTACCTACGCTGATGCTTGCCGCGATAGCCACGCTCATCGTAAAAATATCAGTGGCATAAGATGTAAACCGAAAGGTCCCCCAGTAAGCACAATAGCCCGTAAGAATAACGGTAGCGATAAGCCAGACAACGGGCATTTTCAGCGCACTGATGATTTCCTCAAGCCCAATTCTCTGACCTGGATTTGAATTTTCCTTGTCAGCAACCTTATCCTCAAGGGTGAACCAGGCGAGTATACCCAGCGCTAGAATGAACCCTGAAAACAGGACAATCACCATTGAGAGCGCATAGTCTCCACTTCCCAGGGCAACGAAAACCGAAAGAAGTGCAGCAGAACTCAAAACTTCCCCAAGCCCACGCCCCGTCTCGAGAATACCGAAAGCTCGTCCCTGCTCATCTGCCGGCGCCCAGTTGCGGGTCATTCGTATCATTGCGCCCCAGAACAACAAGGAAATGCTGACGCCCCAGAACGCATGAAGGGCGAGGCTAATTCCATAACCCGGAAATGTTGAAAAATACAGACCCGTAATACCAGTCAGCAACAGCGAGAGACTGATCAGTTTCCTCGGCGAAACACGATCGGCCAACAAGCCGCCAGGGAAATAGGAAATCAATGAAGTCACGCCAAACACACTCATGAGCGAGCCAACTTCAGTATTATTTAGGCTAAGAGCCTGGGCCAGCGGTTTATAGTAGACCTCCTGCAGGAATGGCAGAAGAAATATGATGCCGCCTGAAATGCTCAGGACGATCATGGTGAGCCAGTGACGTAGTAAAGGCATAGCTGGATCAGAGTAAATTCACGAAAAGGAGCCGCCAGAATAGATCATTGGAATCAGCGAAGCTACTACCTGACATTATAAGAATGGCTCCCTGAACAGCTTCGACCCGAATCTGCTTGACCTCAGAAGGTCCAGTCTGGTCATGTTAGTATCAGCAAAAAAAGAGGAACCCGATGTCTCTTGCAGCCTGGTCCTGGCTATTCTTGATCTTGTATGTAGGCGTGATGATTGCGTTTGGCTATATTGGTAGCCGACGTATCAAAAACGCCGACGACTTTGCCACTGCGCGCGGCAGTTATGGCCCTTTTTTTCTTGCGCTCGCCTTCGCGGCAACATCCGCAAGCGGTGCTACCTTCCTTGGCAGCCCAGCACTGGCTTATCAGTGGGGGATGCCCGCAGTTCTCGGAAACATCCTCTACCCTATCGGTCTGTATTTTGGCGTGTTGATTTCCATGCGCCTGATTGCTGGCAGCGGAAACCGCTTCGGCAATCGCTCGATCCCGGAATATCTTGGTGATCGATATCAGAGTGATGGAATTCGGATTCTGGTTTCCATATTTTCGCTGATGCTGCTGTTTTACCTGGCAGGACAGCTGGTGTCTGGCCTTGTAATGTTCGAAATCATGCTGGGCTTGTCTGATGTCTGGGCTCTTTTTATCACCACAGTTGTGTTGATGATTTACGTCACCATGGGTGGCGCTCATGCGGATATTCTGACCGACGGTGTACAGGGCGCAATGATGCTTCTCCTGGGCATTGTGGTCATCCTGATGTTTTTTCTGGGCACAGGTTTTGAAGGCGGTTTAACGGAGGTTCTTGAAAAAGTTGAACTATCCGACCCAAGACACCTGGGAGCCACAAACCCCGCGACACCGCTCTATCATTCCTGGTGGTCGATTGCAGCCATTCTACTGGCACATATACCATTAGGTCTATTACCACATATCGGGAACAAGCTATGGGCGCTTAAATCGGAAAACGATCAACGCCAGTTCGTAAAACTCGCGTTCATCATTGGGCTTATTATGGCCATGCTGGTTCTTGGTGGCGTACTGGCACGAGCGCTGCTGGGCGATGCATTACTTTCCTCAGGTTCAAATCCAAATCAGGCGCTGCCGCTGCTGTTCATTGAAATATTTCCTACCTGGCTTGCAGCACTGGTTGGTGTTGGAATCTTATGTGCAATCATGTCCACTGCTGACGGCCTCGTCATTTCCTCTTCACAGATAGTAGCCAATGATTTGTATCGCCGCAGCATCATTCCACGTTTAGCAGTACAACCCAGCAGGGAAGAAGTTGACCGGCGAGTTCTGAATATTAGTCGCTGGAGTACGGTAATCGTGCTGATCCTGTGTGCCGGTATGGCATGGATGTTGATGGATAAAAACGTCGCCCTTATCGTCTGGATCGGAACCGGTGGCATGATGGCTGCATTTGCAGGACCTCTGGTGATGGGCGCACTTTGGCGCGGGGTAACGAAAACAGGCGCCTATGCCGGCCTGACATCTGGCATGGTGATATTTGTCGTACTGCACAGTGGCATTTTGAACCCAGACTGGTTTGCTGGCTCACCCCTTTTTGGTATTGTTGCTTGGCTGCAGGGCGAAGCGTCTAATCCATTTTCCTGTTCGGCTATGGGAGAAATCGTTTCCGTAGCGACTACCTGGGTGGTATCCAGACTAACTCAGCCACTAGACGATAAGCACCTTGATGATATGTTTGCAGTAGACCAACAATAGGCAAACCAAAAGAGGAGCACAAGATGCCCGACCTACGTATCGGAGTCTGCTACGATTTTCGAAATCCACCAGATTCCGGTGTTTCCGATCAGTACCTGTATGCTGAAATTATGGAGCAGGTACAGTGGCTCGATACCATCGGTGCTGACCTGGTGTGGTTTACAGAACACCATTTTGTCGATGACGGTTACCTGCCAAGCTGGATACCGGTTGCAAGCGCAATGGCTTCCGTCACCAGCCACGTAAAGTTTGGAACCGATATCTGCCTGATGCCATTTAATCATCCAATTCGTCTTGCGGAAGACCTGGCGGTCCTCGACAACCTGTCCGGCGGGCGCACCGAGGTAGGGTTGGGAATGGGTTACGCTCCTCATGAATTTCGTGGGTTTGGCCTTCCAGTGGCTCGTCGTGTATCCCTTATGAACGAGGGGATTGAAATTCTCCAGCGTTGCTTCACCGGTGAGCGATTCAGCTATCAGGGAAACCGATATCAGTTCGAAGATGTAATTATAACTCCGGGTTATGTTCAGGAGGGCGGTCCACCTCTGTGGATTGCAGCCATGTCAGAAGCCGGCGCCCTGCGCGCAGCACACTACAATACAAACTTCCTGCCACAGGGTCCAAGGATAGAGTCATTTGACCCGTGGTTGGATGCGCTGACGAAAAGTGATCGTGATCCATCTGATTATCGCGTGGGCATTATTCGCAGCATCCTGGTTACTGATGATCGAAACACTGACTGGCCTGTAATTCGCGCGGCGGAAAAATACCGTATGCAGTTATATGAGCGTTTTTATGAAGAAAGTGGGGAAGGTTTTGGCGACCCAGGTGAACAGGTACCGCAAACATGGATCGTCGGGAACGTGGATGCGTGTATCGAGCAGCTTAAGGTTTTTATTGGTGATTTTGGTATCACCGATATCGTCACCATGGCTGTACCGCCGGGGCTGCGAGCAGCCCAGATGACAGGTAGCCTGGAGAAATTATTCAGGGAAGTCGTACCAAGGTTGAAGCAGGAGACCAGTGCGCGGGCATGAGCCTGCGGTACGGACGAAGTGCTACAACAGGGTGCTCGGATCCACAGTTCGTAGCCGCGCCATGGTTCGATCCATCCAGATATTCATGAGTTCATCACCGCGGTCCTCACCAACATCCACATCAATAATAGCGCTGCCGTGAACCCGCAGCATGGCCATCATGCCACGATCATAGTCCTTCCGAAATCGCTCAAAGTTGTAATTGTCCACACCCGCGTTCAGAAGTTCCGAGTGGTAATGACGCACCAGATCTTCTTCAATTTGTGCCGATGTATCCACTTCAAGGGCACCACTTAAAAAGTAGGCGATTTCTTCCGCTGCGAGCCCACGACCTACGGTTTGCCAATCAGCAAATACAACACGCGTATCGCTGGAGGTTTCATTGAAGAAAATATTATCCAGACGCATATCGCCATGAACCACGGTGTGCGGTGCCCGACGAAATAGCAGCCGCTGCAGTTGCACGCCATTCTCGTAATACCAGTTCATGAGCTTCATGCCACTCTCACCCATTTTTTCAGCATATCTTTCAATAAAACCCTCTCGTGACTCCAGCAACATTTGATGGCGCGACCTCATTGTCACCCTCGGATCATTTATCCAGAAAGCGGAATCAAGAATCGGACTCTGCCAATTATCAGCGTGCATTTTTGCTGCCATGGACAGCACCGCCTCACAGCGTTCGGGTGAACCCCCTTTCAATTGATCTTCTGGCTTTGCCGGTGCGAGATCTTCAATCAAAAGGACATAGCGATGTTCACTAGCCCCAACCACTTCCTTTGAACGAGCCATTACCATATCCACTAGCCAGGCGGGCATCATTTCCACAACCCGCATAATCATATTGATTCGTGGTCGCACAGGGTCCGGGGTCAGGTTCGAGTAGTAGACAGCGGGCGTGTTGACGCCAATGCCGTCACTCAATTCCTCATAGAAGTGTATCTCGCGCCAATAGCCACCCATCAGTTCACCCAGCATTCGGTTTGGTTCAACCATGCTGGGAAGCTTGGCGATAAGGGTTGCCGGCGCGGTTCCCTTATTTCCTTCATACTCCAGGTGAAACCTGCCCAAAATGCCCATGAAGCCTTCACCTTCACCAATGGGTTCGATCCTGACCTGACTTACCTGTCCGGTTGTGAGATGACCGTCTCTACGCAACGCTTGCGTCAGCCAGGCTGCATCCATTTCATCAAGTTGTTCGGGGATATGTGATTTATTGCCATGAATCAGGGTGGATACTACTTCATCCATTACTGCTACCTTAGATAAGACTAATTGTGATTGAGGAAAAACTGCTTCCGATATACCAGCTATCAGAATAACTGAATCCCGGTACTATTATCAGGGAGTCCAGGGATCATTATAATTCTCTGCACCTGCCTGCCTTACATCGGATAACCAATCCCCCTGGTAGGGCCAGCTATCAGGATTTTCCGGATCTGGTCCCTGCCAGAACCTGACTAGTGGACCTTGACCCACAGCTTCTAAAGACCAGGCCTGACGCCGGAAAGTCCAGCTATCCGGAACCAGACGATGAGCTTCGCGAAAATGATGAATGGCATCTGCATGATGCCCCTCAACCTCCAGTTGGGAGGCCATTTCAAAGTGAGCCTGCCCGGTTGCGACATCCCGATCCCTTGGCCTTGACCGCTCGATTACCTGTTCAGGCCGCATTGCAAACTGACTGTCACTTCCTTTTTCAACCCAATCCCGAAGCACATCGTGGTAGACATGAGAATGATTCGGCATCTTCGCCACCTCAGTCATCATGTCAAGCATCCGCTGAGGAAGGTCTTCGGGAAGTTGCAGGTTGGTAATGCCATCATCATCCCGTGGTGGCGCTGGTGCAACTTCCGCTGGTCGCACTATCATACCGTCCTCATCAATCCATATTGCGCTCGGAATATTAACAACCCCGAACTTGCTGGCAAGTGTGTGGTGCTGATCTATTAGTGACGGATGTGAGGGGTTTGCTGCTTCAATGAATGACCGGCAGCCTTCGGCTCCCAGGGTATCCATACCAACCGTGACCAATTCAAACCCCTGGGGATGAAATTCTTGTCGCAATTTCTGCCACACGGGCAGATCTCCTGAGCATCCTCAGTAGGGTGCCCAGGCATAAACTAATACTTTCTGGCCTAACAGACTCGATAGGTCGAATTCCCGCCCCTCCAGATCAGGCAATACCAGGTCAGGACATTTCGCTGACGACAAGGTATGAGCGCCAAAAATTCCGGAACCCAGCGTCCATAGTTCGTGTTCTGGTTCAGAAACCAATGGCAAGCCGATTTCCGCTGAGATCTGATGCAGGTCGACCTCTACTCCCGGTTCAGCTGCAAGGGGAATACATATATCCCCTTTACAGGCAGTCTGATCTTTTAGCTCCCAGCCAGTAGCCTGTTCAAAACTTGCTCTATCAATCTTGCTGCTACGAAAGAACATCTGCAGACCCTCATGTGTCTCACTATAGTTATTGGCAATGCCCGGACATATTAACTGATTTCTATTGCATGACCAGAGAATTTGCATCATCAAAAACTAGGCCATGACTGGAGTGGTAAAAGTGCATATGCCGGTTTAAACATCAGTTCGAGGACCGCCCGTTGAGATAACCTGGGACACTCTGTATTATTTGAAACTTATATCAGGCCCAGGCATTAGCATCGTGCCTGACCCCGCTGCAACCGTACGGCCGCACCCAATAATTTCAGACGGAGTAAGCATGAACGAATTTGAAGTCAACCTGGCGACCACCGACGGGCAGATGGAATGTTTCATTGCTCAGCCAGATGGAGGCCAGCCTGCACCACCCGTAATCATTTATATGGATGTGCTGGGCATTCGTGAAGAGTTGTTTGACTTCGCCCGGCGCCTGGCGGGCCAGGGCTATTTCGCCATTCTGCCTGACATGTTCTATCGCGCGGGCAGGATACGTTTTGATCCAGCTACTGATGGTATTGAGAAGATGTTCAATGTCGGTCGTGCCCTCACCGTAGATATGGCGATGAGCGATACCGAGGCGATGCTGGATTACCTGGAAGGAAACAACGATGCCGGCGACAAAGTGGGTTGCATGGGTTACTGCATGAGTGGGCAGTTTGTGGTGGCTGCTGCAGGGAACTTCCCGGATAGAATTGGTGCCGCTGCATCCCTGTACGGCACTCGGATTGTTACCGACAGTCCCGATTCCCCTCACCTGCTCGCTGACAGGATTCAGGCAGAAATCTATCTTGGCTGGGCGTCGGAGGATCCCTTTGTGGAGGACAACGTCATCCCGGACTTGAGCAAGGCTCTCGATGACAATGGTGTGAAATACACATCTGTGACTCACCCCAACACCCAACACGGCTATTCATTCCCCCAGCGGCCAATCTACGATGAAACCGCTACCGAGAAGGACTGGGCAGCAATATTCGATATTTACGAACGACAACTGAAACAATAACTTAGGGGAAGCACCTAATCAGAGAGGGCAATTCACAATGAAGATCGGAGCATTTGCATCATTCCAAACCCCCAAGGCGACCTCGGAAGTCATTCTCAACATAGGTCGAAGGGCTGAAGAAATAGGTATGGATTCCCTATGGATGGGAGAACACGTCGCTCTCTTTGATGAAATGGAATTCCCCTACCCTGGCTCTGCCGATGGCAAATTGCCGGTACCGGATGGAGGCGGGATACCAGACACAGTTGTTACCATGGGGTTTCTCGCAAGTGTGACCAAGAACATTCGCCTGGGTACCGGCGTATCGCTAATTCCCCAGCGTAATCCCATTTATACCGCTAACGAGTTTGCCACACTCGATTGGCTGACCGGAGGGCGAATCGACCTTGGCATCGGTGTTGGCTGGTGCAAGGAAGAAGTGGAGACCTGTGGATACTCCTTTGAAGATCGTGGTGAGCGATGCGATGAGGCACTGGAACTCATGAAAATGCTGTGGACAGAACCCGTAACCAACTTCGATGGCAAACACTTCCAGGTCAAGGGTTGCCGTATGGACCCAAAGCCAGTACAGCAACCACATATTCCCTTGATCGTCGGTGGTTTCAGCAAGCCCGCCTTGCGCCGTGCTGCTCGAATCGGATCCGGCTGGCTGGGATTTGGCATCAACGCGGAACTCACGCAAATGTCCATAGGCATGGTCGATGAAGCGCTGGCCGCCGCTGGAAGAACCCGTGATGGATTCGAAATCATCATCACGCCAATGGCGGTAGATGCTGATGGAGTGCGTGAATATCAGGATATAGGCGTTGACCGGCTGGTCCCGCTCATCGATGCGAATGATCCTGAGGATAAGATAGAAGAACGACTCAGGGAACTCGAGGAATTCGCCAATATCGTTGCCTGAGCGATCGCGGGCTGGGTTACACTAACGGTAACTTTAAGTCACTTAAATCGATCAGGGCAAAATTAGCCCCACCTCAGGAGAATTTATTGTGAAAACAGTCAAACTGGGAGATTTAACCGTCAGCGCTATCGGGCTGGGATGCATGGGTATGTCGCAGGCCTATGGCAAAGCTGATCCAGAAGAGTCCCATAGAACGCTGCATCGAGCACTTGATATTGGCGTATCATTTCTGGATACGGCCAACGTTTATGGCAGGGGGCACAATGAAGAACTGATCGGCCGCGTATTAAAAGACCGCCGGCAAGAAATTCAACTCGCTACCAAATTCGGCATCGTGGTCGAAAATGGGAAAATGGGTATCGATGGAAACCCGGCAAGCGTTTCCAAACGATGCGAGGAAAGCCTCCTGCGGCTAAATACCGATGTGATTGATCTCTATTACCTTCATCGGCGAGACCCCAAGGTTCCCATTGAAGATACGGTTGGTGCCATGAGCGACCTGGTTAATGCCGGCAAGGTCCGTTACCTTGGCCTCTCTGAAGTCTCTGCCAAAACGTTGCAGCGCGCACACAAAGTGCACCCCATATCGGCGGTTCAATCTGAGTACTCACTTTGGACACGCGACCCGGAAGATCATGTGCTCGCGGCCTGTGCTGAACTTGGTGTTGGCTTCGTCCCATTCAGCCCCATGGGCAGGGCGATCCTGACAGGTGAGATCACCGACAACAATTCTATAGCCGGTGAGGGAGATATGCGCTCAACAATGCCAAGATTCCAGGGTGACAATCTGACACAGAACCTGGAACTGGTTGAGAAGCTAGGCGTGCTGGCCAGCGAAAAAGGCTGCGCCCGGGGTCAGCTCGGCCTCGCCTGGTTACTTGCCAAAGGTCAGTTTATTGCCCCGATTCCGGGAACAAAACGTGTGAAATACCTTGAGGAGAACGCGGCGGCTGCCGATATATCACTCAATGATGATGAGATCGCTGCCCTGGATGAATTGTTCGATCCCGAAAATATCGCTGGAGACAGATATACCTCCTCAGGAATGCAATCCCTGGACCGCGACTAGCATTGTCACGCATTTGTTGGGATAACAGGAGGGTGCTACCATGGATAACCCCGCATTCTGGTCTGCAAAACGGCAGGCCGCTGCAATAAAGGCCGGTGAACTGGGCAGCCGTGAATTACTGGAGCTATACATAGACCGGATCGAGCAGATTAATCCGGATATAAACGCGGTCATAACCACTGACTTTAAGACCGCACGCAGGGTTGCGGATCAGGCAGATAAGGTCATTACTGCGGGCGAACCCGTTGGGCCATTACACGGGTTACCGGTAACAATTAAAGATGCTATTGAAACCAAGGGCCTGTGCTCGACGGGCGGCGCCATTGAACTCGCCAGCTATATCCCCGAATCCGATGCCCCTGTGGTGAATTCCGTCAGGCGAGCGGGTGCAAACATCATCGGTAAAACTAATCTCCCGCGCTGGTCCGGCGATATCCAGGCCTACAATGAAATATATGGCACAACATCCAACCCCTGGAACCTGGATCATGTTCCTGGTGGCTCTTCCGGTGGTGCTGCTGCCGCGGTTGCCTGCGGACTGACTTCTTTTGAGATCGGAACGGATATCGGCGGGTCAATTCGCTTCCCTTCCGCCTTTTGCGGTGTTTTCGGCCACAAACCCAGTTTTGGCATCGTTCCAAGCACCGGCTACCTGGACCATGCGCTGGGCGGTACAACTGAAGCCGACGTCAATGTGATAGGCCCCATCACCCGTTCAGCCGAGGATCTTGAACTGCTCCTTGGTATTCTGCTAAGAGAAGAGGCTCCCTGGAAACCAGACCTGGCTCCGCCGCCAGAATCTCTCAAGGACCTGCGGATTGCTACCTGGCTCAATGATGACTTCTGTTCCCTCGATGATGTGGTGAGTGAGAAACTGAATGAGGTGGTATCCAAACTGGAGACAGAAAACTACCAGGTAACTCAAAACACGAGACCGGATATCGAACCACTGGCAGCGAGCGACCTCGCTTTCAAGCTCATTGGCGCAGCCCTCTTGCAATCTCAACCCGAGAGCGGCTTTAGCCACAGAGACTGGCTTGAGGCTCATCGCAGCAGGGTTGGCATACAACAGAGATGGGCAGAATTCTTTGAAGACTATGACATCATTTTAATGCCAGTCTGTTTTGTACCGCCCTTCCCCCACGTGCAGGAAGGGGATTTCTTCACCCGGACTATTGAATGCAATGGCATAGCCAGGCCATACGTGGACCTGATTCGCTGGACGATGCTGGTGGGAATGGCCAACCTGCCATCTACCGTTCCTCCCATCGGACTTGGCTCTACGAACCTCCCCATAGGCATTCAGGTCGTGGGTAAGTATGGCGCTGACCTGACGACGATCAGATTCGCCTCAGCCATCGCTGACCTGATGGGAGGTTACATCCCTCCTCCAATCGCTAACCTGAACTAGCCCATAAGCCCAAACCATTAGTGATGTTTACAATCGCCCTTAGTTGAATGCCGGATTAAATAGTCTGGCACCTAATCTTCTGTGGCACCGGCTAGGCGCCCCCAGCCATCCACAGGCCTGGTCCCGCGTCTAGGCGACCCCGTCCGTCCATGGCGCTAGCCACGTCAGATCAGGTACCAAACTATTCAATCCTAACCACTGAAATTCGCCGAATTTGTGTCGGGTCAAGAACTATCTAAACCTGAACCGGCAAAAAAATGGTGCTGGACCCTGCCACTAAATTTGTCGTCAATATACAGTAATGCGGTTGATTTTCATTTACCATCGCCCCATACTAAACATGAACATATGCTCATATATCAAAGTCAATGAATGTTGAAGCTGGTAAGCTCGAAGATGTTTGTGAAATCAATTTCACTGATGAAGAGGCCATTGTCCTGGTCCGCAAATCCCTGTCGGATGAACCAAAGATTCACCGGATAGCGGAAATTTTCAAAGCCCTGTCCGACCCCACTCGAATCCGCGTGATTGAAGCCCTCTCGATCAGAGAACTTTGTGTCTGTGACCTGGCAAACCTCCTTGGCATGACCCAGTCGGCTATTTCCCATCAGCTTAGAATCCTGAGACAAAACAGCATTCTCAAATATCGAAAAGAAGGACGGATCGTCTACTACAGTCTTGATGACGAGCATGTATCGGAGATTCTGGATTCAGTGGCCTCCCATGTTTCCCATAGATAAAGGGTAGAGAGGAATGGAAATAATTGTAGCGATAATCACATCAATCTGGACCATCATTGAAGATTCCGCCGTATTCATATTGTTTGGTTTCGCACTGGCCGGAGTCATTAAGGTATACCTTCCGCTGGATGCTGTGAAGAAAAGCCTTGGCGGTCGTAATTTCGCCTCCGTAACGAAGGCAGCCCTTGTGGGTGTCCCCCTGCCACTTTGTTCCTGTAGTGTAATACCAGCCGCCGTTGCCTTGAGAAAAGAAGGCGCAAGCAAGGGTGCCACGAGTGCCTTTCTGATATCGACGCCGGAATCGGGCGCTGATTCCATCAGTATCAGCTATGCCATGCTGGATCCCTTAATGACTATCTTTCGCCCAATAGCGGCATTTCTCACCGCTTTTTTTGCGGGACTGCTTGAAACCCTCTTCGGCAAGGATGACCCCCTGGTCAACCTGGAGGAAGCGGATACCGGGTCGGAATGCTGTTCTTCCGGCTGCAGCAAGGATGTTCCTGAAAGCCATGGAGCAATCAGCCGTCTAAAGGAAATATTCCATTTCTCCTTCATCGAACTTATGGATGACCTGGCGACCTGGATTCTTTTCGGACTTACTTTTGCGGGCGTAATAATGGCACTTGTGCCGGAAGAGTTTTTCACCGAATACTTCAACGATAGCTATATCGCAATGCCTGCAATGCTGCTTCTCGGCGTTCCCATCTATATATGCGCAACCTCTTCCACACCCATGGCAGCTGCAATGATCATGAAAGGACTGTCCCCGGGCGCCGCCCTGGTTTTTCTCCTAGCAGGACCAGCTACCAATATCAGCACCATCATGATTTTGCGCAATTTCATGGGCACGCGGTCCATGTGGATCTACCTTTTCTCCATCGCTTTTTGTTCCATCGCCCTTGGCATTACGCTGGATCTTCTATATATATCGCTGGCGATAAACCCCTCCGCCACGATGGGTAAGGTTGCGGAAATCCTGCCGGAACCGGTGGAAACAACTGCAGCTTTAGTTTTCTCAGCCTTGGCGGCAAAGTCGATACTGAAACAATATCAAGGGGCACTAATTGGAGGAGCTAGCAGCTTGTGGAAAACCGTTAGCGGCAAACAGCAAGCTTCAACTGCTGACTAGACTCAGGTAGGTTTCTGGCAAGACAAGGCGAAGCAGACTGCTATTCTTCGCCGCTTGTCTCGTATGGCAAGCCCTCCGCATACCACGCAAGCAGTCCACCTTTGATATTTGCCACTTCCTGCCAACCCTGTTTGCGCAATATATCGAATGCCATTACCGAGCGTTTACCGGACCGGCACAGCGTCATCACCGGCAGGTCTCGCGGCACTTCTTCAAGGCGGTCACGCAGTTCATTCAGAGGAATCAGCTGAGCTGATTCTATACGTGCCGGCTCCTCATCGGTTTCAACACGGGTTCGAACGTCAAGCACATGAACCTTGTCCAGACTCGCTGCAACCCACTGCGGGGAAACCTCCAAGATTCCAGCGTAGGTCACCGTAACGGGTGCTCAGGAAGGTGCAATCGGCATCGTGCCTGGTTGACCCATCTTCAGATTAGCGGGAACCGCAGTGTCGAATTTCTTCGGATGTGGTAACTGCATATTATCGAGGAAACCCGTGAAATCCTGTTCGTTAGCATCTCCACCAATCCTTGGGTTCAGGCGACGTTCTTCACCGATTGTGCTCATGGTACGACCCTTGTAGTCGTGGCCCGGGTAGACGATGGTTTCATCCTCTAACTTGAACAGTTTGGAAGTAATCGAGTGATAGAGCTCTGCAGCGGAACCTGTTTGAAAATCAGTACGTCCACATCCACGTATAAGCAGACAATCGCCAGTAAACACCATGGCTGGATCGGCTAGATAAAGACTGATGCAACCGGGCGTATGTCCAGGCGTTGCCAAGACCTGAAGATTGAAATTCCCGAGGTCCAGTCCGTCGTCATGTTGCAACACCAGGTCAAGCCCCTCAATATTGCTCTCGGCTGTTGCAGCAATGCGGCAATCAGTCTCGTTCCTAAGAAGCCATGCGGCAGTAACATGGTCTGCGTGGCAGTGCGTTTCCACACAATAGGACAAATTGATACCCAACTCCCTAATCAGCGCCAAATCACGATCTAATTGTTCATAAACCGGGTCAATAATAATCCCGGCATGGCTTTCCTCATCCGCTAACAGATACGTAAAGGTTCCGGATTCGACGTCGTAAAGCTGACGAAAAAGCAGGTTCATGGTGTTCACATATATGTTTTGTAGGCAAGTAGATTAACCTGCCTTTAAGAGGTATTGTCAATAGAATATTTTGGGATAGACACGATGAATTTCGAATATGGACGCATCAGTATCCCTGCCCCATAGAGGATTAACATGGACCACATTGATTACGATATTGACCTCACGTCTGAGGAGCTTGAACTCAAGGCAGCAGCTCACAAGTTTGCTGAAGATGTTCTGCGCCCTGCAGGCATCCAAATCGACCGGATGACACCTGAAGAGGCAACTGCTTCTGACTCTCTTCTGTTCGATGTCTTGAAGCAGGCAACTGAACTTGGTTTCAATCGCATGGGTGCACCTGAAGAAATGGGCGGTACTGCCATATCCGCACGCGCAGCAACACTTGTGAATGAAGAACTGGCCTGGGGAAGCATGGGGTTAGCCGGCGCGATTGGGTTGTCATCCACACACGCCAATATTGCAATGGCGCTGGGCAACGAGGAGATCATCGAGGAATTTGCGCGACCATTTTTTGAGGACAACAGCGGTTCGATTATAGGCTGCTGGGCGGTGACCGAACCTGACCATGGATCAGATACCCTGGGTGTAATGCAACCAGAAATGGTAGTTGAAACAAAAGGCCAGCTCATCGCCCGCAAAGACGGTGATGAGTATATTCTTAATGGTCAGAAATCAGCATGGGTATCCAACGGACCGATCGCTACCCATGCCATGTTGAACGTTCACCTGGACCCGGGCACTAAGCTGGATCATGGTGGTATTTGTTTAATGCCTTTAAACCTGCCAGGAGTTAGCCGCGGAAAACCACTCGATAAGCACGGTGTACGTGCCATGACCCAGGGTGAAATATTCTTCGACGATGTCCGAATTCCAAAACGCTATATGCTACTGGATCAAACTGCTTTTGCCCCCTACATGAACATCCACCTCGCAATGTTCAACGCTGGCGTTGGCACGCTCGTAACCGGTCTGGCTCGAGCCGCATATGACGCTGCCTATGACTATGCGAAAAACCGCGTCCAGGGGGGCAAGCCGATTATCGAACATCAATCGGTGCGAGCGCGACTGTTCAGAATGTTCACACTGCTGCAGACCTGCCGAACCCTGTCTCGAGGGGTTTCGATCTACAACGGAACGGCGATGAGGCGAGGCGTGCCGGTAAGGCTCGAACATTCGATTGCATCAAAAGTCTACTGCACAAACTCGGCACTCGAAATAGCAACCCTCAGCGTTCAGTTACATGGTGGAAACGGCATGACCAAGGAGTATCCATGCGAAATGTTCTTGCGGGATGCAACTGCAATGACCGTCGCGGACGGTGAAAATGCTTACCTTACGCAACTGGCTGCCTCGCTACTCTAACTAACAAGAGATTCTCAAGACCACCAGGGGATGGATTATGGATCTGGAGCAACGCATTCAATTACTGGAAGATCGCGAAAAGATCAAGGAACTGAGAGCAACCTACTGCTTTCTGGTGGACGATGATCAATATGCTGAACTCGTCAACGACCATTTCACCCTTGATGCAGGATGTGACTTCCGTTCTCGAATGGCAGGCTTTGACCCCATGGTTTCAAAGGGCAGAGAACAGGTCCTGTCGTTCTTCCAGGAAACCGTCGCTAACCTGCTCAAGGATATGACTCATACAACGCACAACAATCGAATCACTATCGATGGGGACCGGGCCTCAGGTGACTGCTACTTTGAACTCACGGCTCGCGAGGCAAATTCATCGATTCCAATGGTTGGTGCAGGCCGTTACAAGGATGAATACCAAAGAGTAGGTGGTATATGGCAGTTCAGCCAGCGTAATGCCGACATATTCCATATTGTGCCACTGAACCAGGGTTGGTAAATAGTGCCAACCCACTCCATAGCCAATATCTCCATTTCCTGGGGATCCTATGATCTTGGGTCAATGCGGAAAGGCTGCCCAACCCCAACCTCAGACAACTGCCGGCTTGCAACTTTTTGGTACGGATGAAGTTACTTCGACTGACCTCTTAGCAATACTCCTTAAGGTGTTAATTTGATTATCAATTGTGATGACATCACTGGCATCTGTGCCTGCATTTGCCATTTCTATTCGACAGATTCCAGTCAATAGCTGTTGACGATTGTCCAGTTAGTTCTAAGATGAGAATTCTTACTGCGACTGTAGTGGGAAGTGTTGTCAGCAAAGTGTGGAGTATTGATGCCCCACTTCTCGTTATGAAATCTAAATGACTATAACGGAAGGAGGATGTATGAAATACAAGGTCCTTGAAGACGGAACCATTGTCACGCTGAGAGCGCCCACCGTTGAAGATCAGCTAGGCTCCCTTCGATTTTTTCGCAACCTGCCCGTTGAAGACCGCCAGTACCTTCGTGTCGATGTGACACGGGTCGATGTCGTAAAACGCAGACTTGAACAGGCTGAATCAGGAGCCGTAACACGGATCCTGGCACTCGATGGGGACGAAATTATTGCGGATGGCGCGCTGGAATACTCCAACGATGAGTGGAGCAGCCATATCGGTGAAATTCGAGTCATCGTCGCTCGCGAATACCAGAAGCTTGGTATAGGCACTCATCTCATTGAGCTGTTGTTCCATGTCGCTGAGAAAAGAAATCTAGAAAAGATTGTTATGAAGATGGCTTCGCCACAGACATCTATTCGAACTGTCTGTGAAAAGCTCGGCTTTAGGGTGGATGCCACTTTACCCAATTACGTTAGTGACCTTGATGGCGAGTCTCAATCCCTTATCATCATGACATGCGTTCTGGACGAGTGGTTTCGGGAAATGAAGGGCTACTATGTCGAGAACAACTGGGACGGGTAAAGCCCAGCATCACGGGATACTGATGCAATAGTGCATCAGTATCGCCGAAATCTAAGCCAACACGGCACCTCTTTTGCTGGCGATGAGATACAAGACCAGTGAGGCCATGATGACCAATCCAATACCAAAATAAGATCCTTCTATACCCACAGCACCACCCGTTATCCATTCGGGACCATCAATTTCTGCAGTGATAAACATACCAAAAATATCTGTACCTGAAACAGCAGTACCCCAAATTACCTGACTAAAATTCCAGCCTGCATGAAAAGCAATGGGGAACCAGAGGTTTTTCGTTAGCACATAGGCCATGCACATGAGCAAACCCCCTGATGTAGCGGAGAGGATCATTGGAACATTGGCGTTCTCATTTGGAGCATGCATCAACCCGAAGATGATTGCGGATAGCAATAAGGCAATATTCGTGCCCCATGCCTGTTCAGCTATTCTGAACAGAATCCCCCTGAATCCAATCTCTTCAACACTGGCCATCAAAGGTACCCAGACTAGCGGGTAGAGCAATACCGTTAGGGGATTGACAGAGACAAAGGTGTAGCAGCCCGAAATCCACAAGACCAGGACTAGAAGACTGATCATTGCAAAGGCAAGGAGTAAACCGGATACCGCTTCTCTGACAAAGTGGTTCAGCGCGAGCTCGGTTACAGCACGTTTTTCCAATTTTCTGATGAGGAAATAGTAGAGAGCAAAAGCGGAAATTAGCGTGAGTGAACCCTGGAAGAGAATTCTGACTTCCTCATCTGCAATAAAGAGGGAAAGTGTTGGTTTGATCAATACCGCTTTGACTAGGAACAGACTACCTAACCACAAACTTATCTGGATTAGGATTCTCGGAACAGGCTTTCCGATAAAGTCCAGAAGCGCACTCTTCCACGCCGGGCCAGGCTCAAATACTCCATTGTCTTGCATCCTTGTGTTTTCCTCTCCTGGGCTTGGAACATTTATCAAACGAGTATCGCCTGAATCATGAAATCAACTTGCTTGCGAGTCATTTGTTGCAGATCGGATTCCTGATTGGCAATGACCCAGATGTGACCAGTACCGGTGAGTACTGAGATATAGAGCTCAGCAAAAAAGCGGGGTTCGAGTTTCTGGTCAATTTCATTCAGCTGTTTTCCTTTCACAATCAAATCACAACAAAAATCGATCACCTCATCATCCAGGGTGCATTCACCCTCCAGGAGTACGGGACCACTGAAGGTACTGCTCGCTTTGGCACGCCACAGTTCCTTTTCTGTTGTGGCAGCCAAGGTGAGATCATCAGTGAAGGCAAGCAGAGATTCAGCAAATGTTGCGTAATCCCGGTTAGCAGCATTTGTCAGCGCCGTTTTCGTGATCTGCTGATACCACTCCCAAAGAATATGGTCCTTGGAGCGGAAATAGTTGAAAAAAGTACCCTTAGCCACGCCTGCTTCATCTGCTATCTGCTGCATCGTCGTTTTTGTAAATCCCTGCCGGCGAAATAGTTCAAGCGCCACATCGTAAAGACGCTGCTTAAGCAGGATTTTTTGCTCAGCCCGCCAGCCTATACTTTGCGTTTCCTCAAGTGTCTCCGCTTTCATTTTATTTCATGGATCGAATTTATATGACCGACGAATATTATATGACCGTGGTCATTTATTCAATAATGAACAACCCTATTTTGCAGACCGAATGCTTACTCCAACTCAATAACTTGCTATTGTGAATTCCTCCAACCAGCCGCACACGATGCTGACCGTTACGGGAATAGATGGATAGACGCCAACACACAGAATAGATTTACCCTTTCAGATCGAAATTACCTACACCTCATTCAGATACAGTATGGGTAGGCCATCGTCGCGAAATAGATGAGCGCACATTTTCACACCCCGTAATAAGGTCGTTTGCACTTAAGGCGTTTGCACTTGTTAGTAGCTAACAGTTGTGAAATTATGTTGGAGAAGGTAGAGCGGCCTATCAAAACACAAGCAGAACAGTAGTGCGCCGCTCAAATGCAGCAATAGAACGGAGATTGATTACTAATTGAAAACTTTGAAGCACCTATTTAAGAAAAACGTAGACTGGGCAGAATCAATAGAAAGAGAAAATCCCGGGTTCTTCTCGATATTATCCCAACAGCAGGCACCCGAGTATCTTTGGATCGGCTGCGCTGATAGTCGAGTGCCTGCTAACCAGATCGTTGATTTGGCGCCTGGTGAAATTTTTGTACACCGCAATATTGCAAATCTCGTGGTGCATACCGATTTAAACTGCCTTTCCGTTATTCAATTTGCGGTGGATGTATTGCGAGTCAAGCACATTATTGTTTGCGGCCACTATGGCTGCGGCGGTGTTGCAGCGGCATTGGATGACCATGAACACGGTCTCATCGACAATTGGCTACGACATATTGAAGATGTTTGTTACAACCATGCAGAGCAGTTGGATGAGCTTGAAGGCGAAGCAAAGGTCAACATGCTCTGTGAGCTAAATATCAAGGAACAGGTCAAGAACGTCTGCCGCACAACCATCGTGCAAAATGCATGGAAAAGCGGGCAGGATCTCTCTGTCCATGGTTGGATTTACAACATCGAAAACGGAATATTGGAAGACCTGGGAGCAGATTTTACATCTGATGAAAAAGAGTAAAAATAGTTCTTAGGTGTAATCCCTGAGGATTTCGAAGCTACTCAAAAGCAGGTTTTTCCAACAATGCTATTGAAAGAGGGTATACACGAAACGATCATGGCGGACGTTAACCCTCCACCGCATCCATAGCCGTCCAGGTTTTAACTTCCTCACAAATACTGACCCGCATTGCGTCACGATCAAGGAAGTTCGCTTCATCCTGTCTTAAGTCAACCGAAACATCCGGTAGACTTGCTATCCGTTCGAATTCATCCAGATCTGACTGATCCTTGAAGTCGATCTTGGTAATCGCATCATAGGATTCCTCCTTGTGCGTCCTGGGAATTCCACTCTTATCAGGATTTTTTGCGCCTCGTGTACTGTTGATGTAATGGCGGCGATAATCCATGAACAAGTGGCTGAAATACTTCTTTGCCATCATCGAATGACCGTTTTCGTAATAGTCACGGAACGCTTCTTTGCTCATACCGGGTCTGCGTTTTAACATCAAGATCATGGTAACCATTGGATATTTCTCTCCGTTTTACTCAGAATCATATCGTTTGTCGCTCTACCGCACGGGAAATTCTAGTCGCGCTGCGTTCTTCTTACAGTCTCGTGGACTAACTTGTCAATAAGATTCCACTGGCCCGGTATGAAGCCAACCCGAAGTCGGGTCACCTGTGAGACTCACTTATGTTGTGCCTCGCAGACTAAATTCTTCACCCCGTTCCTCAGCTTGAAAACTCAACCCCAACAAAATACAACAGGAACCAAATTTGTACGTCGTTAGCCCATATGGTGTTGATTTGCGTTTTATTTTGACCCACATTTGGTGAAATTTGCGCCGAATGGTTGACCCACAATTTGGCATGTATACGCCTGTGTCATTGGCCATTTTTCTGGCAAGGCTGGTTCAAAATTGAATACAAACACTGGATCAGAATTGAGTGCAAATCAACAACAATGGGCCCTTTTGACAGTTCGATGGCGACTGCTATCGGTCCTGAAAATCGTTTGTGCCCAGTGTTCAATATCATCAACCTGGTGTGGCAGACGACTAAACTCCCTTTGAAGGCTCTCCGCAGGCTGAATACAGACATCGTGTTTACTATCCGCCCAGTCGATACCTACAAAAGCTGTAAAATGTTTTTCAAACATAGGGTTCATCACAATCCTCCAGAATGGTAAGTTGCCAATTGGGACATGCATGTTTGAGTTCTGCGAAAGCAATATAGGTGAGCCGGTCAGACGGCGAGCCCTGAGTATTCGTTGACGAACTCAAACGCACTTGCGGATTCGAAGCCAAAGCCGTGAACATCGTTTGTTTGGGTACGTATATTCGTAGTCCGTAAGTGCATGTTCCACTCTCACCAACAGATACCTGCTGGCAGTGAGAATTATCACTGAAAGCGGAACGGACTATCTATATTGGGTACACAGCGGCTATAAACGCGATTCAAAAACATCTGATACCCATGTCCGTTATGGCTAGGTAAGCGGCGCTGAATATTTCCGAAACTCGATACACACGTGCGAAATGTCTCACGCAATAAAGAACAAGCCTTTCACATTGATCACGGTCAATTCCGGTGATATTCGTCCAGAGAAAAGCCAAAGCTTACGCTCACCATTCTTTCAACGAGCTGCAGAAATGACCATCTCGCTACGAAGTGAAGAGTATGAACTTGACCAGCTAATCACTCAGATCGAGTTCGATATTATCAGCGTCGAGGCTATTATCGAGAAGCTGATACGGCAGAGGAAATTGAAGGTTTCTACTTTGATAATACTAACGGGTTTCTAACTGAATCTAGCGATTAATGCGTGCCTGAGGTAACCCAATGGTAACCCTGACCAGCTAATTAAATGACGGCTATAGTTTGAGATATGTAAGTCATTGTTTTTATACAATTATTTGGTGGAGCTAGGTCGGGCCGCGCAGGCTTAGGCGGCCCCGCGGGCTCAAATGGGGACGCCTAGCCCGCCGACCTCGTGACTGCCAGTTAGGCAACAATATTCCTAAGAACAATCACTTAACCGGGATATCTTCTGGGAATATTAACGAAGATATAACCGGAATATGGGGATTACAGCGACTCATCAGGGAAGCAGAAAAGTAAGGTTCTGAGACTAAATACCTTGCCACATCCAAGTGAATGACCGGGGTCGCGTACAACTGAGTGGCTTCAACTGCATTTTATGCAGCTGCTTCGGCGGCTATGTCCCAGCCAGGAAATACCAGAACAGCAGGATGACAACAGAGCGCTCGTGCAAGAACTTTAGCTCTTTCTACGCCCAGATTGATGCGATCTCGTTCAATAGCTGAAATTGTAGACTGAGGAATTGATGTTAGTTCCGATAGCCTGTTCTGACTAAGTTCCTGTAACTCTCTAATAATGCGCACAGACTCGCCTGGAGTGACATCTACCCTCTTCTTAGCTTTTGAGTAGTTCTTCATCTAGCTTTTCCTCCGATAGTCATGTGGATTGACCTCAACTACCTCTACCAGTAACTGACCTCTTTCAGTTCGATAGATCACACGATATTGCTGATTAAGCCTGGAAGATCTGTGTCCTTTCCAATCTCCGCGCAGTGCTTCGTCTCGGAATCCTCTAATTAGCCGTAGCCCTGCTGGACCCGATAGCTCAACAATATCTTTCCACTTCTCATATCTCTTCAGTACATCCATGGGCAGTTTACTGAGCTGCTTATCGACTCGTCGATGTTCATACACATCCCACATACCTTAAATAGTATATATACCATATACGGTATGTCAACGTTTTGCTGCATAACGCCTAAATCAGCGAACTAGCTTTAGCTGGTCAACCCGTTTGTAGAATTCAATTATCTCTCTATCATTCGCAATGCCTTCCCGAACCACCCATAGATCCAACTCTGTCCAGTTGATCTCACTCTTCTGGGATGTAGCGACGAGAATCGCCTGATCTACTGATTGAGCTTCGTGCCATGAAGCAGCTGCAATTAGCCGATCCATGACGGAGTGTGTAGGCGTAATGATGCGGAGATTCCCATACCTGGTAATTATCAAAGAACAGTCTGAAGGATCAATGTATGTTGTACCAAAACCGAGTGGTGCAGGAGGAAATTCAACATACCACTTCGTAGCGGGGTGCTCGAAGACTGACAACCGCGGGGTTCCCTTCCATACGAATCCCAAAGGTTCGAGAACTTTCTTTATCTCATCGATCATAGCAAGGTTACAAAGTCTAGATCATCGGAAACGTAGCGATTCTCGGTATATATGGACACAGCTGCTCCAAATGCTAGCGTCGCAACGATTTCAGCCGCCTCAAGTTCGTTGGAAACTATTGCTGCAAATTCAGCTAGGGTCGTCTTGTCGGATATCTCTACCAAGTTTATCCTAAGTGTTGTTTGTAGATGCTGTCGATTTCTTCACTTATCGTTTTCCGTATCGCCTTGGTCGCCTGCGTTCCTGGTAGAATTTCTCGATGGTTGAATCGGGCAATGAATCAAGCATGGTACGTAGGAACAACCGAAGTGCGTCGGTAACAGGACTTTGTCGAAAAGTATACACACGGGACGAACCTTGTTTACGACTAACGAGCAGGCTCAGTTGTTCAAACTTCTTCAGCTGATTCTGAACTTGGCTTAACGACATCTTAAAAGTTTTCGCAATCTGCGAAGCATATCCTTCCTCGTAGTTCTGAAGGTACATGAGAACCAGATATGCTGCTTTGCTTCCGAACAGGCCCATCAGGGGTTCTTCTGATATTTGCATTTTTCTAAATGTTACTAGCTACCTAACAATTAGGTGATAATACCTAAAAGCTAGGTATTATCACCTATTCTTTAGGTATACATGAATAAAGGGAATGCCCTTTGGAGTACGATATCTTTCGGTATCTTGTCTCTCGATGTTCCCTTCGGAAACATCTGCCGACATCCATGTTTTTCGCTTTGCGAAAAGCCATGGATTTGGTGGAGCTAGGCGGGGTCGAACCGCCGACCTCGTGACTGCCAGTCACGCGCTCTCCCAACTGAGCTATAGCCCCACATGTGGAAGGCTGCGAATAGTATCCGAACTTCCAGGTCCAATCAACTGGAGGCGGTCCTTCTGACCCACTCGACACCAGCACTCAAGATAGTCTGCTGCGGTATTCCTTCTCAAGTTTTTTGGTTTGCTTTTTTGAGACGCCTCCCAGTATTTCGATCGCATGGCGAACTCTTGAGCGCACCATATCCGGCCCAAGGATCTCCATGGAGTCAAACAGGGGGGGTGAAACTGGCTTTCCTGAGATGGCGAGAAAGATTGGAGCCAGTACATCCCTAATTTTCATCTCGAGTCTGTCGGCGAGGTCAACGAATAGCTTATTGAGCGCTTCCCGCTTCCAGGTCGTCAGTCGCTCAAGATCCCAAAGTGCGAACTGGAGCACTTTCTTGACCTCATCTGGTGATGCAGCCTTATTTGCAAAATCAGATTCCTGCACCTCCGGCATACCTTCCGCAAAAAAAGATATCATGGGAGAGACTTCAGAGAATACATCCACCCGCTCCTTGATTAGTGGAATAATCTTGAGCAGGTTTTCCCTGTTAAATGCCCACTCTGTAATCCGGTCGGCAAATTCCTCATCATTGTACTCTTCTCTTAACCAGCGACCATTCAGCCATTTCAGTTTGGTGATATCAAATACGGGCGCACCAAGTGATATTCGCTCTATGTCAAAATTTTCAATCATGGTATCCAGTGAAAACTTTTCTTCCCCGTCGGGCATGCTCCAGCCAAGCATACCCAGGTAGTTAGTTACTGCCTCTGGCAGAAAACCCATTCGTTCATAGTAACGAATGCTGGTTGGGTTCTTGCGCTTGCTGAGTTTGCTTTTGTCAGGGTTTCTTAACAGTGGCATATGAATAAATTCAGGCATTTCCCAGCCAAAATATTCATACAGCAAAATATGTTTGGGTGCGGAGTTGATCCACTCCTCGCCGCGAATTATGTGTGAGATTTCCATCAGGTGGTCATCAACAACGACGGCGAGGTGATAGGTTGGGTTGCCGTCGGCCTTGACTAAAACCTGCATATCGATTTGTGACCAATCGTACTCAATTTCGCCACGCAAACGGTCCTTCACAATACATATCCCATCTGCTGGCACTTTCATTCGAACAACATGCGATTCACCGGCTGCCACCCTGGCATCTACTTCCGCTGGTGTAAGGGAGATACAGCGGCCATCATAGCGGGCAGTCTCACCCTTTAACCTTTGCTCGTTACGCATTTCAGTCAGCCTATCCGCGCTGCAGAAACAATGAAATGCATGACCTGCATCAACCAGCTGCTTCGCATACTGTTCGTAGGTAGCAAGACGTTCACTCTGCCGATAGGGTCCAAACGCACCCTCTCGATCAGGCCCTTCATCCCAATCTAAACCAAGCCAGCGCAGGGAATCGAGAATGACCTGTTCTGACTCAGTGGTGCTGCGTGCAGCATCCGTATCTTCGATGCGGAGAATAAATTCGCCGCCCTGCTGCCGGGCAAAGCACAGCGCGAACAATGCCATGTAGGCCGTGCCTACATGGGGGTCTCCTGTTGGGGAAGGAGCAACTCTGGTTCTAACTTTCATGGCAGCCATTATACCTGCTTGGGATGTTGCGCGTGGAGTTCTCTCTGGATCTCTCGGCTGCGTTCAGGACGATAGTATTGTGAGACCTTTCGGCTGCGCTCAAGGTGACTGTATACTGTAATCCTGCAAAGAGTACCTGTGAAATATGCTGGATCGAACCTTGAGCGTGGCACCCATGATGGGTTGCACAGACATGCATTGCCGCTACCTGCTACGACTTCTCTCACCTAATTCCCTGTTATATAGCGAGATGATCGCTTCAGACGCCCTGTTGCATGGTGATACTGACTATTTTCTGAGGCACCAGCAGGATGAACCCGTCGCTTTTCAGTTAGGCGGCAGTGATCCCGGCAAGCTTGCCAGATGCGCCAAACTGATTGAGTCTGCCGGATACCAGGAAATAAATCTCAACGCCGGGTGTCCGAGTGACCGGGTTCAGGTTGGCAAAATGGGGGCCTGCCTGATGGCAGAACCCTTACTTGTTGCTGAATGTTTCGCGGCAATGCAATCGGCCGTCGATATTCCGGTGACCATCAAATCAAGAATTGGAATTGACGACCAGGACAGCTATGCCTTCTTCGAACGCTTTATCAGGCCCATTCATGAAGCAGGTTGTCGTACATTTATTGTCCACGCTCGAAAAGCAATACTCAAAGGGCTCTCACCCAAAGACAACCGCAGGATACCTCCTCTAAAATACGAGTATGTCCATGACATCCAGAAAGTCTTTCCGGATGCAACCTTTATCCTCAACGGTGGTCTGGTATCTTCACAACAGGTGGTTAAAGAACTGGAGGACGTGAAAGGCGTTATGCTGGGTCGTGCTGTTTACGGCAACCCCTGGCTTTTGGCGGAACTTGAAGCTGATGTATTCGGTACGCCTCTCCCGGCAAGGCATGAAATAGTCACACAATACAGGGCTTATATAATCGAGAACCTTATGAAAGGAACCCAGTTCAAGCATATGGGCAAACATCTGCTAGGCTTGTTTACAGGTATGCCAGGCGCCAGGGCTTATCGCAGACATCTTAGCGAGCACATGTTTAAGTCCGGTGCTGGAGTTGAATGTCTGGATGAAGCGGTTGAAATGATTCGTGATTATGGGCAACCCAGGTAGATTTGCCCAATGAAGAGACATAGGTAATAGTACATAGATGAGGACTGCTACATGAGGGTGATGGTTACAAGATTTTTTGAAGAATTTCTGATGCCTGGAGAGGTGATCAGCGAAACGGACGAGAGTCACGATGTCCGGTTTGCCACGGCGACACTGCTAATGGAGGTATCCCGCTCCGACAACGAGTATCAAGAAGTAGAAAAGGAAGCAATTCTCAAAATACTTAAGCAGCTATTTGATTTTTCTGAAGATGAAGTTACTCAACTCGTTGAGCTCGCTGAGGATGCTGCGGATGAAGCTCATGATCTCTATTCTTTCACCAGACTCATCAACGAGCACTATGAATACCCCGCCAAAAAGCAGTTGATCAAGAACCTATGGGATGTTGCCTTTGCCGATGGACGAATTGATGCCTTTGAAGAGCACGTCATTCGCCGCATATCAGGGTTAGTGCATCTGACTCACGAGGATTTTGTTCGCGCTAAGATACTGGCGAGGGAAAGTTTAAGCTAGTTCTAGGCGACTCGGTCTCTTTGCTCAGCGGGCTCGCCTACCCTTTCATGCTCCAGGGCCTGTACTAAATCTTGAAACTCACCACGGTTACGCTCGTTCAGACTCATAAGTACCCTGTGCGCATCAAGGACCTGCTTGCGAAGCTTGGATTCAGACACTATCTCCGTATTCAATTCCCCCAATTGGCCCAATTGGCCACACTCCGTAACCAACTCTTTGAGAATAACAAAGACCTTGTCAAAACCCATACTCTCCAGAATGCGAGTAATATCTTCATTTGGGGAGATAATAGTGGGAATGGTGCCGAACGTTTCCTGAGTGGTCAGCGAAATCTTGGCCAATAAGCCCAGAGAAGTGCTGTCAATGCCTTGTGTTTCGGTCAAATCAATAATAATCGACTTGAATGTCTTGCTCTCACCTAACCTGGTGAGGAATGTACTTATGGTCGGACCTAAGGTCACCCTCACGTCGCCAATAAGTTTCAGGACCTGAACGCCATCCCGCTCTGCAAACAACAATTTACCCATAAAACTACCCAAAACCTGCCACCGTAAATACCGCGATATCATCAGGAACATCCCTGGTACTTTCTATCCCAAGTTGCTCCGCCAATGCATCAACATTCCGCTTGCCACATTTTACTACGGATAACAGGTGTTCTTCTTTAGCCTTCAGTGTCTGTTGAGGCATGATTTCGAACACTCCGTCGGAAAACATCACAATTGTGAACTGTATTGGCAGTGAAACCGACCGCGAATCATACTCCGGTGTCTGGTATAAACCTAGTGGTAATCCTCCTATTTCGAGGAATTCTGCCCGGTCATCACCACTCAAAATAGCGGCGGGAAACTGTGCCGCATTACTATATTCGAGCGTGCTCTCGTCACAATCCAAGATTCCAAGAAACATCGTTACATGTTGTTCCAGATCACACTGTAAAAGTTCACGATTCAGCCAGACCAATATGCTGCCAGGCGTTTTGAGGCCAAGGCTCTCATAGTCATTCTGAAGTCTTCTGGACAAGCTTTTTAACAATACGGTCACGAAGGCGCTTGATGCTCCATGCCCGGAGACGTCTGCGATGTAGAACACGGTTCTTCCATCCAGCAACTTGAAGTAGTCAATAAAGTCACCGCTAAGAATCAATGAAGGGAAAATCCGGTGATCAAAGGTTACCTTGCTGAAAGTCATTGGTGCGGCCGGCATCATGCCCCGCTGTACTCTGAAACCAGCCTGCTGGTCACGCTCAAGAATCTTCAGGTTTTCACCCAATTTGTAGTTCAGGTCCTCGAGTTTTTCCTCGGCAGCAAAATGATCTTCCTGGATTGTATGGCGCTGTATGTTCTTTTCAATGACGTACTTCAGCAGGGCGCTCTGACCACCCACAAACCTAAGGAAATCTGTGGCACCAGCTTCCAATAAACTCACCAGCTTTTCCTCATCTCCATTTACGCTTACAAGTATTATCGGGAGATCGGCATCAATCTTTAATATTTCTCTGATCAAAGAATGCACATCGATCAGCAATTCATCGAGAGAGAGCAGAATGAGATCAGGCTTGGAGGTACGAATTTTGGAGAGACAGTCACGCTCGGTGGTAACGTTAGTCGTCGCGAAGCTAATGTCATGCAGCAGGCGCTGTAGTTCACTTTCAGTACTAGGTGACTGTTCCACCACCAGTAATCCGCCGTCGACGATTTTCATCTAACGTTTACGCACTTAAGTTGCACATTGTTGATGTTAAATTCCCATCCCCACATTGCTCAGGTAAGAACGCGCAAACTTTACCCCCAAAATTCAATAGTTACAAGTGTTTAGGGAAGCTTTCTCGACAAAGGGTAACCTCAAAATTGGCTGCGGGCAGACGAGACGCCTCCCTTTTCAGTATGTACAAAAAAAATGGGCTAGGTTGTTGGCTAAAACTGGATTAAATTTACCCGGCGAACACCACTTTCTATCCGTTAGAAATCATCAGCGAATGGGTCGCTGACCTCTCCATCATTAGCCAGGTACTCACGTCTCTGCAAATAGGCATCGCGATAGAAAATGTACCTGTCACCGAAAACAACTTTTTCAACACGGAGCAGGTCAGCACGATTGTGTATGACACGCATGGCGTAGGTGACGTTGCGATTGGATACGGGATAGATATAAAGAACCGGGTCAAAAACACCATCCAGGATCCTGGCCAGGCCATCTCTGACCGAGCCGGGACCAAGTCCCGGGATAACGACATAAGGTCCGGTCGGAACACCCCATTTTGCAAATGTCTGCCCCCAGTCTTCTTCATGTTCAGCAAGCCCAAGAGCTGATGCGGGGTCGAGCAGCCCACCAATACCGATGGTTGAATTAATAAGCACACGCATCAGATCACTCATCCCGTCCGTGGGCTTGCCCTGAAACAGGTTATTAACCGCGTTACCAACATCGCCCAGATTCGAATAGGCGTTGTTAACACCGTTTCGTGCAAACCGAGGAAGCAGGTTTTGATAAGCCAAAGCCACCGGCCGCACCAGTAACCTGTCACTAAAATCATTAACATTATGGGTTACCCGGTTTATTCCATTCCAGGGGTCTGGATCCCGGTAGTCATCTTCGGCCAGTGCAGGTAATACCGCGGCAATTGCGAGAATTAGGGCGACTACAGTTCTCACCTAGTTACCTGCCACGGTTGTAAATGACCTTTGCCACTCTTTTTCCAGGCGTTTAGCCGACACTGGCACACTCGTTCCAACCGGTTGGGCAAACAAAGATACGCGATATTCCTCCAACATCCAACGATATTCCTGCAGCACTTCGGGTGCAGGGTCATCCAGTTCAAACAGCCTCCGTGAGTAATCCAGAACCTCCACCATATGCACTTTGTCACGATCCATATTGCCCTTCAGCTTATCGATCCTGTACTGGATCGCCTTCAGGTAACGTGGATACTGGTCCAGCCAGCGGAAAGGTACCGTCGCCAGAAAACCAGGTGTGAGCAATCGACCAAGTTGATCCTTGATATCTGTATATACCTCTTTATTGTTGTCTGTAGCTGTACTTTTTATGTGCTCTTCTATCTGCAGGGATTCTTTTAAAATCACGTCCAGCAACCTGGCAACGCTATTCATCACAGCGATGAGATCTTGCTTGTCATTCAATCTCTGCCTGAAATCAGCCTCACTTCGCACCTTGTCTTTCCCCTCTATGAAGGTGTAGCGAAAAATTGCTGAAACGGCATGGCTGAGCAGTTCATCCCGCGACCCCCGGGTTGCATAAAACAACGCAAACCTTTCAAAGCCGGGAATATTCTTTTCGACGTACTTCTGTTGATCCTTGAGCTGAAGCATCAGCAGTCGTAACAGACCCGATTCACTCAATCGCGTGGCGGCGAGACGGTTATCAACCACCTCGATCGAAACACTGTCCCCCTTGTCAACGATCGCGGGATAACCCTTAATGCTCACGCCAGCCTGCTCAATCTCGACCTGCAGGGGTAACTCATCAAAGTTCCAGTCGTCCAGCCCAACCTTTTCCAGGTCATGACGGGCCCGCTGACTGAATCCACGCTCTACCTCCCCGGCAAACCTGTCGACCAGTGCATCTATATCGCGTCCACTTCCCAGGATCTTTCCAGTTGCATCGACAATTTGCAGGTTCATCACCAGGTGCCGGTCGATTGCGGAGGAATTGAAGCTGCCCTCTGTCACCTTAACCCCACTGAGGCGAAAAAGTTTCTCCGCTAATACTGTTGTCAGCGTACGGCCATCATATTCAAGGCCCTGTACAACCCTGTCCGCGTAATCTGGTGCGGGAATGAAGTTCTTGCGAAGTGATTTTGGTAAAGACTTGATCAAGGCCAGACACTTTTCCCTCAAGAGCCCAGGGATGATCCAGTCAAGCTGCGCTTTGGAAACCTGCCTCAACATTGCCACCGGTACTTTTACGCTAACACCATCATCCTCATGTTGGGGATCGAATTGATATTCAAGTTTCAGATCTGCATCAGCTACCTTGATACTGTTTGGATAGAGTTTCTCAGGCAGTATCACCTGTTGTTTCATCAAGGTTGCCTTGTCGAGATAAAGCAATTTTGGTGACTTAACCTCAGCTACTCGCCTAAAGACCTCAAGTTCGATTTCGCTGACCACATTCGCTGGTAACTTTTCATCATAGAATTCATAGAGAGCATACATGTCCACCAGAATGTCACGTTTCCGTGACTTGGATTCCAGGCGTTCAACCTCACTGATCAAAAGGGTGTTGTGTCGATAGAAGCCCGCCTTGCTTTGCAACTGCTGGGAGACCAGCCCCTGCTGAATAAATATTTCCCTCGCCTGCACGGGGTTAACCGCGGCAAAATCCACAAGGCGTTTTTTAACGATGACAACGCCATAAAGGCTCACCTCCTCATGGACCAATACCTGGCCTTTTTCGGCATCAAAATGAGGTTCGAAATGGTTGCGCTTGACAAGATGTGCCGCCAGGGGCTCGACCCAACTGCTGTCAATCTGAGCGACATTTCGGGCAAACAGTCTAGTGGTTTCTACCAGCTCCGAAGAAGCGATCCATTTGGGTTTGACTTTGAACTGCGAGGAACCAGGGAAGATATAGTGCTTTCGATTTCTAGCGCCGGTATATTCACTTTCGTCCGTTTTCTCACCAATATTGCCCAGCAAGCCACTCAGCAAAGCCCTATGGATACTGGTGTAATCGGCTGGCTTTTGGTTTTCCTTCAGGCTCAATTCTCGGCACAGCAGGTGCAGCTGCCGATGCACATCCCGCCACTCCCGCATGCGCATAAACGACAGATACCTGCGGCGACAGAACTTCCTCAGCTGGTTCTGGCTAAGCTGCTGACGTTCTACTTCATAGGCACCCCAAAGGTTCACAAACGCCATAAAATCTGACTGCTCATGCCAGTATTGCCGGTGAGCCTCATCCGCTGCCTGCCGATTTTCGTGGGGTCTTTCCCTTGGATCCTGAACCGATAGTGCGCTGGCGATAATAAGCATCTCCGACAGACACCCTGTGCGACCCGCTTCGATCAGCATCCTGGCTAACCTCAGGTCTACCGGAAACCGGGCAATGTCCTTACCCAGCCTGCTGATCTTGCGCTGCCTGTTTACGGCCTGGATTTCATTCAGCAGGTGAAAACCATCATTGATTTGACGCTGATCCGGTTTTTCCACAAAGGGGAATTTTGAAATATCACCAAGGTTAAGTTGCAGCATTTGCAAGATGACGGAAGCCAGGTTGGTGCGCAGTATTTCCGGCTGGGTAAATTCCGGCCTGGATTCAAAATCCTCTTCCGAATAAAGTCTGAAACAAATACCATCACTGACCCGGCCACAGCGGCCTTTTCTCTGCTCAGCGCTCGCCCTGGAAATGGCTTCTATGGGCAGTTGCTGAACTTTTGACCGGTAGCTGTAACGGGAAATCCGGGCCTGCCCAGGATCAATCACGTAGCGTATCCCGGGAACGGTCAGAGAGGTTTCCGCAACATTAGTGGCAAGCACAACGCGCCGCTTGCTATGGCGCTGAAATACCTGATTTTGTTCAGCTACACCTAGCCTTGAATATAGAGGCAGTACATCAAGGTGTTTCAGGTCAGACCTGCGAATCAGATGGGCTACTTCCCTTATCTCCCTCTCGCCTGCCAGGAATACCAGAACATCCCCTGCATCTCGCCGGCCTTTATCCAACTGCCCGGTTTCACGCAGTGCCTCAAGAATACCCTGGTACATCAATTCGTCGGAATCATGTGCTCGCACAGATTCCGCAATGGGCCTGTAGTGCACCTCGACCGGGTAGGTCCTACCGGATACTTCGATAACGGGTGCGTTACTAAAATGCTTTGAAAACCTTTCCACATTAATTGTTGCGGAGGTAATTATCACTTTCAGGTCTGTTCGCTTCGACAGGATGCGCTTGATGTAGCCCAGCAGAAAATCAATATTGAGACTTCGCTCATGGGCTTCATCGATGATCAGTGTGTCATATGTCTCTAGGAACCTGTCATGCTGTGTTTCAGCGAGAAGGATGCCATCCGTCATAACCTTGATATGGGTTCCCGGGTTAGACTGATCTGTAAATCGGACCTGGTATCCGACCTGGTCACCAAACCTTACGTCTAATTCCTCAGCGATGCGGTGTGCAACTGTTCGCGCCGCAACTCGCCTTGGCTGGGTATGCCCGATGGTACCGTACACGCCGCGACCAATTCCAAGACAGATTTTCGGTAACTGGGTCGTTTTTCCGGAACCGGTTTCCCCGGCGACGATGACAACCTGATTGGCTGCAAGTGCTGCCGATATTTCCTGAACCTTCGCGGTCAGAGGCAGATTCTCAGGATAGTTCGGTACTGGGGCACTAACCCTTCTCTTTTCTGCCAGCTGAATTGATTGGCTGATTTTGTCTGACAGGTTTCTGCGAGTTTTTTTTCCTCGCAGCTCCCTTTCAAAGCGAAACCGGTCCTTGATCATGCAGCGATCAATCTGAGCCTCAAGGTCTGAAACTGAAGGGTTACTCAATGCGGGGGTTCCATGCTGAAGCGAAGACAGGGTTTGGTCGGATTATATTCCGAAGCCCTTAGCGCGTCATCTTTAGAAACGAGATCTTTCGCCCGTCCCGAGCGACCAACGGGAGTCGAGGGAACCGGGAGGTTACGAAGTACCCGCAGTGGAGAAATCTAAGAACGAGAACCTTCGACCCTGCTCCAGGGGACACTCACACAATCACTTGGTCAGATAGGTCATCCCGTTTTCAATGCCCCTAATGGTGAGGGGAAACATCTGCTCATCAACCAGCTTATTGGTCAGGGCAACAGAAGTGGAATACTCCCAGGTATCGAGCGGTGTGGGATTGATCCAGATGACCTTATCGAAACCATCCATCACACGCTGCAACCATACTGCGCCAGCCTCCTCATTCCAGTGCTCAACACTGCCGCCGGAATGGGTGATTTCATAGGGTGCCATGGTGGCATCACCAACAAATATCACCTTATAGTCATGCGTGTACTTGTGAAGAATATCCCAGGTTTCAATTCTCTCGTTCATCCTGCGGTTGTGTTCCTTCCAGACACCGTCATAAATGAAGTTGTGAAAGTAGTAGGTTTCGAGATGCTTGAATTCAGAACGAGCTGCAGAAAAAAGCTCCTCACAGACCTTAACATGGGCGTCCATTGAGCCGCCGTTATCCAGCAACAACAAGACCTTAACCGTATTGTGCCTTTCAGGGCGCATAATGATATCGAGCAAACCACCATTCTTCGCTGTTTTATCAATGGTGTTGTCTATATCAAACTCATCTTCTGCACCGGTGCGGGCCAGCTTGCGTAAACGCCGCAGAGATATTTTCAAGCCACGCGTTCCAAGTTCTACGTTGTCATCGTATGCCTTGTAGTCGCGGCGATCCCAGGAACGTTTGCCACGCCTTTTCTTACCCTTGCGCTGATCACCCTCACGACCACGTCCATTTTCACCCTTTCCTTCCTTGTCCTTCTCCTTACCTTCTCCCCGGGCAGCTTCTTCCACTTCTTTTTTGAAAGCCTCGATAAGTTTCTCCAGGCCACCAAGAGACTTGATCTTTTCCAGTTCTTCCGGGGTCAGGGTCTTCTCAAATTCACGACGCAGGTATTCGTCCGGAATGAGGGATGCCAACATACTGGCGAGATCTTCGAGCCCCTTAAAATAGGCACCGAATGCTCGATCGAACTTGTCGTAATGGCGCTCGTCCTTCACCATGGCCATGCGGCTAAGGTAGTAGAACTCATCAACATCAGCGTATACCAACCGCTCCTTCAAAATATCATGCAGGTGGAGAAGCTCAGTTATCGAAACCGGGATACGTTCTTTCTTGAGAGCAAGGAAAAAGTTAATCAGCATATTCTTATACTCTGATGCGTAGTCTCTCGGCTACGCTGGCCCTCCTTGGCTACTTCCCTGCCGACGATTCATAAACGCCAAACGTTCCAGCAACTGTACGTCCTGCTCGTTCTTCACCAGCGCCCCATATAAAGGTGGAATCGCTTTAGTGGTATCGCGGTTGGTAAGAATTTCATCGGGAATATCGTCAGCCATCAGCAGCTTCAGCCAGTCGATCAATTCGGAAGTAGATGGCTTCTTTTTCAAGCCGGGAACCTTACGAACGTCAAAGAATATCTCCATGGCTTCTTTGACCAGATCTTTTTTGATATCAGGATGGTGCACATCCACAATATCCTGCATGGTTTCGCGATCAGGAAACTGGATATAGTGGAAGAAACAGCGACGAAGAAATGCGTCTGGCAGTTCCTTTTCATTATTACTGGTTATTACAACAACGGGGCGCACCTTGGCCTTGACGTTTTCGCCCGTTTCGTAAACAAAAAATTCCATCCTGTCCAGTTCAAGCAGCAGGTCGTTTGGGAATTCTATGTCGGCCTTGTCAATTTCATCGATCAGCAGAACAACCTTTTCATCTGAATCAAAAGCTTCCCAGAGCTTGCCCTTTTCGATATAGTTTTTGATATCGTGGACGCGATCGTCACCCAACTGGGAGTCACGCAGGCGTGATACAGCATCATATTCGTAAAGACCCTGTTGTGCCTTGGTCGTGGATTTAATGTGCCAGGGAATGAGCCTCATCCCCAATGACTTGGCAATTTCTTCTGCCAGCATGGTTTTCCCGGTGCCTGGTTCACCCTTGATGAGAAGCGGCCGCTCCAGTGTAACAGCGGCATTAACAGCCATCTGTAGTTCTTCGGTCGCTATATAAGTGTTCGTACTGGAAAATTTCATATTGTTGTAACCATAAAAAGGAAATTGGAGCTGGCGAGTAGAGCACCGCGTACTTTAGTTTGCCGGCGTGTACATTTCAAGGGTGTGCAAATCTCGTGATAGCAGTAAATCAGGGTGCTGAATAAGGGAGCCACTATAACGTCATCCAGGAGTCTAAGGTAGATGTACAGCAGATTTCTTGTACAGAACCCTCCTGACAGTCAACACTACCAACATTAGAAAGGATGAAAACAAAAGAGCAATACCGCCTTTGAGGCCGGCTTTTACCCCTTCGAGCAGCAGGTCCATTAGCAGAACGACGATCGCCGGCGCATAAAACTCAGGTGATTCACCTATGTACCAGGGTGTAAATATCACAACGACCACGATACCCCGCAACAACTCCCGCCAACCGCTGTGCCCTATGAGGGAGGTGATTTTCCACCAGACAATAGAGCAGCCGATGCCGGCCAAAGAGTAGACCAGCCAGCCAATGACATATTCATAGCCATCCACCAGTTCGGACATGATATTGCTAGTGGAACCGCATTAGTGTTCAACCCAGTGGATAATATTGTCCTCGACGTCATTAGAATGCACATGTTCTTCAGAGATACATTTTCCAACGACAGATATACCTATTTCATGCACGGTATCGCTTCTCCCCGAAAGAAGGGGGTGCCACGAGTGAAGGCTCCTGCCTTCCGCCTTAATGCGATAAGCGCAGGTTTTTGGCAGCCATTTATAAGACTCAACTGTGTCAATCGTCAACCACACACAGTCCGGTACCAGCGAATTACGATTGTCGTACTCATTACACTGACATGTTGACTCGTCCATATACTTGCAGACGACAGATGTGTAGTGAACTTCTTCTGAGTCAGCTTCTTCAATTTTAAGCAGACAACACCGGGCACAGCCATCACACAGGGATTCCCATTCCGACCCTGACATTTCTTCCAGCGACTTTTCTTCCCAAAACCCCACCTACCGACTCCTAAACATTTAATCTTCAAACACTGGAGGGAATTGCAGGTGATATCCGTTTTTGGCCAGGTTAGCCAGGACCTGTTTCGGATCCTCCTTTGCCAGAGAGCGCATCTCCGATAATGTAAATGATAATGCTATTTCCATCTCTCCAAATTGTTCCAGCAATTCTTCAGGCACCTTGCTCAGCCCAACATCATGATCAACATACAGGTAGACATCGTCCTTTTTGGCACCTTTATAAACATCACACAGCAAGTTCAACACCCCACATTACCGCTGACGATTTCAATATCGCTAGAGGGCTGACAACCCCACTGTACTCCTCTGGAATGAGCAAGGCTACGACAGCGCCTCAATAAGATCGTTCCCGATAACCTCTTTTCTCCACCCCGAAAGCTCAGCTGGCAAAGAATAGTTACCCTCCTTGTCCTCGGAGCGTAACAGCTGCTCCAGGTGCCGCCGCCTTGTAAGTAATTCTGGAGCAACTGAGAGCACCTCAGCCCTGGCCTGGACAACCTGCCGAAGGATCCCTAATTGTTTACTGTCTATATGCGCACTGTCCCTTTCAAACAATTCTGGACGCTGCGATTCCGGGAGGAGCCTGGCCTCAGCAGCAAGAAACAGCAGGTCGTCACCATATTTTCGCACCTGCCTGGGCGACATCTCGGCATCATATTGCAGCTCGTGTTTCTGGGTAATATTCCCGCTCGTGATTTTCATTAGCGATTTCTGTTCGACGATCCGATTTCGAGGCACATTGAATTCACGAGCCCGAACTTCCCGCCAGGCGCATATTACCCTAAGGACAGAGAGCTGTTTCCTATCCAGCTTCCACAGGCCTTTGACCTTCTTAAAACAGGTGTCAGGATCAATCATGGTAGGCAGATCTTCATTCAGGCCAGCGCATTCTTCCCTCAGCCAGTCATCGCGCTTCATTTCCCGCAGGTGATCTCGCTGGATCTCATGGACTTTAAGCAAATAGATTACATCGAGAGCGGCATACTCCAACTGCCTCTCCGTCAAAGGTCGCCGCAACCAATCTGACCTGGTTTCTTCCTTGGGTATATTCACCGATAGGTAGTGATCTACCATATTCTGATAGCTGATTGAAAACCCAACACCGAGCACCGCTGCTGCAATTTGTGTATCGACAATTGGCGACGGGAGAACATCCAGGCAATACTTGAAAACCTCCATGTCTTCGGAGCAGGCATGGAATACCTTGATGACGGTTTCCGACAAGAGCAAATCTGCCAGGGCAGATAAATCATCTATGGCTAGTGGGTCAATAAGGTAGCAAATTTCGCCATCATATAATTGAATCAAACCCACCATCGGGTAGTAGGTACTAACACGCGCGAATTCAGTATCAACTGTGACAGCGCTTTTCTGCATACATGCGTTCATCGCACTCTGAAGGTCCTGCTCATTATCAATGTATTGCACAGGTGTCTGCATAACTGGTTGTTGTCCGTTTTCTGACATCGAGCGGGTTAGTTCCTTCATAAGTGACTAATTTATATATCTAACGCAATTCTAGTGTTGCAATATTTGGCCAAATTACTCTATTTACAGACAGGAACTAACTATATCGTCTTCCTGTCTTCCAGGGCATGAGATAAGGTCCCGCCATCGACATATCCAAGCTCGCCGCCCAGTGGAATGCCCTGCGCAATCCTGGAGAGGACCACACCGGTGGGTCTGGTTACCTCAGAAATGTAGTGCGCGGTTGCCTCTCCTTCGATAGTAGATCCCACCGCGAGGATGACTTCTTTCACACCTTGAGCACATCGTTCCAGGAGAAGCTCGATACCAATTTCAGCAGGTCCAATTCCTTCAATAGGGGACAGGTTTGCCATGAGCACAAAATATAGCCCCCGGTATGCACCGGACTGTTCTATCGCAAGAACATCTGCGGGTGTTTCCACAATACAGAGCGAATTTTTATCCCGCGCTTGATTACTGCAGATTTCACAAATTTTCTTCTCCGTAAGATTACGGCAGGATTCACAGTTGCCTACTTTATCCATTGCTTCTGACATTCTTTCTGCGAGGTGCCTGCCACCGTCGCGGTCTCTTTCAAGGAGGTGCAGTACCATCCTCTGTGCTGTTTTCGGCCCGACTCCCGGCAAACATTGGAAGGCGTCAGCCAATTGATTGATAATTGATGAGTTATTCACGCCTGACATCAACTGAAAGGAAACTTGAATCCAGGTGGCAACGGGATACCCGCGGTTAATTCAGACATCTTGTCTTTCTGGTTTTTTTCTACCCTTCTCACAGCATCATTGACAGCAGCGGCAATCAAATCTTCGAGAACCTCTTTTTCCTCCTCCAATAAACTGTCATCAATTGCAATTTTTTTGACATCGTGACGTCCGGTCATTGTCACCCTTATCAGTCCTGCGCCGGACTCACCCTTCACCTCGGCATGAGCTATTTCATCCTGGATCTTCTGGACTTTTTCCTGCATCTCCTGCGCTTGCTTCATCAGGCCACCGAAACCATCTTTCATTGTCACTGTGAATCTCCTGTTTGGGGGACCGGTGAAATGCTATCGCGGTCAATGGTGCCGTTGAAATTTTGTATAAGTTCCTGGATGTTCCGATCCTCTTCGATTGCCTTTACCGCCTTCGCCTGAATCTCCTGCTGCTGGCGACGGTCCAACTCCGCCGGGGTCTCAGCTTCGATAATACCTACCTCGATACTGACACCTATTTCATGCCCGTACAAAATTGCCAGCGCCTGGGAAATTCTGGTCTCATGCGTTTTGTTCCATAGAGTCGCATGATGTTCGTTCAGGAGCAGATAGTAATGGCCATTTTCACATCTGCTTAGTGTGCAATTTGCAGCCAGCGTTTGGGTGACACCGGACAGATTGAGTTTGCCGAGAATATTTACCCAGTTTTCTGAGAGCCCAGTCTCGCCCACTGTTCCTGTATCCGTACTGGTTGGCTTTTCAACTGTCTTGACGGACTCAGGCGTTCGGGTCACTGCTGATTCAGGGTTGCTCGGACTCGAAGAGACCTGTAGTGAAGAGCTCTGTAATGAAGAGCTCTGGAATGAAGAGCTCTGGCTTGAGGTGCCCTGATCATTATCTTCAGTAACGGGACCGCTCACCGGTTCAGCTCTCGGTGTGTCTGCGCTCCTGCCTTCTTCTTCACTATCCCCAATTCGAGCCAGCAGGCTAGCGACAGGGCTCTCCCCACTCACCTTCCCTCCAGTATTACCAGAGCTGCCAGCACTCGACTGCCCATCCGTCGTTGTAAATGCCAGCATGCGCAGCAGGATCATCTCAAAACCACTCCTCGGATCCGGTGCCAAGGGCAAATCGCGTTTACCAATCAGACCAATCTGATAAAAAAGCTGTCCGTCTTCCCTGCTGATACTGTTAGCTACAGCCAGTACCAGTTCCCTGTCTCCCTGGCTATTGTCAATCCCTTCAGGTACTGCATGAGCGACAGCTATCCGATGCAAAACGGCGAGAAGATCATCCAGCAGGCCTGAATAGTCCGGCGCAAATTGTGCTATCTCATCTATCTTGGCCAGCAATCTTGCACCATCTTCTGCAATCAGTGCGTCAATGAGTTCATAAACCTCTCGCTGATCAATGTTGCCCAGCATGGATTGGACAGCGTCCCCTGTGAGGAAGTTGTCACTATAGGAAATCGCCTGATCCGTTAAGCTCAATGCATCGCGCATACTGCCGTCGGCGGCGCGCCCTATCTGCCACAGGGCACTGGTTTCAAATTTAATTTCTTCCCTGGGCAACAACTGCTCCAGATAGCTGACAATTCTTTCCGGAGACAGGTTCTTTAGGTTGAACTGCAGGCAGCGGGACAGGACAGTCACCGGCAGCTTTTTCGGATCGGTAGTCGCAAACAGGAATTTGACATGCTCCGGAGGCTCTTCGAGGGTCTTCAGCATGGCGTTGAAGCTGCTCTTCGAGAGCATATGAACCTCATCAATCAGGTATATCTTAAAGCGACTGCAGGTCGGCATGTATTGAACATTGTCCAGCAGTTCGCGCATGTCATCGACACCGGTACGAGACGCAGCATCGATCTCGATGAGGTCCACGCATCTGCCCTGCCTTATCTCCTGGCAGGTCGCACACTCGCCACAGGGTGTGGCCGTTATCCCGACTTCACAATTGAGGCACTTGGCCAGGATTCTGGCAATAGTCGTTTTGCCAACGCCGCGAGTACCTGCGAACAGGTATGCGTGATGTAAGCGGTTAAGTTCCAGGGCATTGATCAGCGCTCGCAGAACATGCTCCTGACCTTCCAACTCAGCAAAAATTGAAGGTCTGTATTTTCTTGCTAGTACCTGGTACGACATCGATTTCCTGAAAATGTGTTACATGGCCTGGCGCCACACCAAACCGATTGTAACGTAAGAATTGGCGGCCGGCGAGGCGTGACGGGCCACACCTCAGCCGGCCACACCTCAGCCGGCCGCACCTCGCCGGCCGCACCTCAGCCGGCCACACCCTTACCCATTCAAATCATGGACAAATACATACCACAGCTATTAGAGTCATCATCCAGTCAACAAATGGTCGTAATATGCCCAATCTGCTCTGCATCGGGCACCGTGGCGCCTGTGGTCACGAACCGGAAAATACACTGAATTCCTTCAACCTGGCTGTTGCCATGGGCAGCCCCTGGATCGAGCTGGATGTGTATTCGGTTGAAGGAGAACTGCTTGTCATCCACGATGACTCACTGGAACGCACCACCAATGGCGTGGGCGAGGTGATGGCATCGAGCCTTGAATACCTGCGGAGCCTCGATGCGGGCGGGGGTCAACAGATTCCATCCCTGCGTGAAGTCACTGAACTGGTGGACCAGCGCTGCAGTATTAATGTCGAATTAAAAGGTCCGGACACAGCCCTGCCTGTTTCCAGGTTCCTGGCGGGTCTTTGCGACGAGGGATGGGATAGTCACGCTTTTCTCCTGTCATCGTTCGATCACGCTGAACTGGCGAAGGCGGACCCTCGATTCAGGCGCGGCGCCCTGTTTAATCGAGCCAGCCCGGACTATTTCACCAGGACCGCGGACCTGCACGCCTATTCAATCAACCTGTCTAGCAGGTTGGTAAGCCGGGAGCTCATCGACGAAGCCCATAGCAATGGTCTCAAGGTCTATGTCTACACGGTCAATGAGGCGGATGAGATTCGACAAATGGACATGCTGGGTGTGGATGGTGTGTTCTCTGATTTTCCTGACCGTGTCCTTAGCATATTTGGCAATTCATAATGGAAGTGACCATCAAGCCGGCAGACCGGGCCGATACTCCTATCATCGCCAACCTGCTCGAACTTTATTTGCACGATTTTTCATCATTTTCAGACATTGAAGTCGGTGAAGATGGTCGCTTTGGCTACCCCTATCTAGATCATTACTGGCAGGATCCAGACAGGTTCCCTCTGCTTATCCTCGTGGATAAACAGTTGGCTGGATTTGCACTGGTGAGGGTCGAGACAGACCCGGGGGATGGTTCTAAATCAACGGACCTGGCTGAATTTTTTGTACTCCGGCAATTTCGCCGCAAGCAGGTTGGCAGCCGGGCAGCAGTAATAATCTGGGACCGGTTCCCGGGTCAATGGCAACTCCGGGTATTAGTGAGTAATCAGGTTGCTTACGCTTTCTGGCATAAACTGGTTGGCGACTACAGCAACCAGCAATTCGGCGTACATGATGAAAAGGGTTTTCTCGGCGATATGAAACGTTTCAACTTCGCAAGCTGATCAGCTCCGGTAATAACAACAGGTCGTTAATGAGCGACCAGGTTTACAGCTCATCAATCTTCTTGCCTAGGTTATACTTCTCTTCAGTGACAATTTTCTCCAGCACTTCAATTCTGTTCTTGGCATCATCCAGGTCAGCTTCCAACGATTCGAAATCAGCTTCCAGTTCCTCAATCTTCTGAGCCCCCTCTTTGCTGTTGCCACTTTTTGAAGCCTTGATGATCTTCACCACCCCATCAGTGATGATGGCACAGGTTGCCACTAGCGCAAACACAACCCAGAAATTACTGGCCATTTTCCTCTCCCTTATCTAATTTTTGCTTTTTCCGGCGACGACGAAGCAACTTGCCGGAGCCAGATATCAGTTTTGAAATATCCGGGTAACCGGCGTAACTCACCTTGCCGCTGCCACTGATGACAACATTCAAATCGTCACTCACTGACACATTTGCATTACCGCTACCAGAAATTCTGACATGAGCAAAGTCGCTCACCAGGCGCTCGGCGTTATAATTGCCCGAACCGGAAATCAGCGCCGACTGCGCCTCAACGTCACCCGCAACCTTGACGCTACCGGAACCGCCAATCACCACATCGAACCTGTCGGCGGTCAGGTTGTCCAGCATGATCATGCCCGAACCGCTGACTTCTGCGCTTACAGCATCATTGTCGAGATCAGGGATAAAGATTCTTCCCGCACCGCTCAAGACAAGCCGACGCACATCCTTCATACAAAGGTCATACGAGATCACTTCATGAAGAACCTTTAGAGAGACGACCTTTGGTGATACATAGCCCAGATGCAGCACTGTATCGATGACTTCAGACTCAACATGCTCCATGACGTAAGCCGGCGCATGAATGGTGAGGGATTCGCTATCTCCCTGTGTGATCTTCAACGTACC
>CETX01010440.1_pt1 | contig 61418 bp, 49 predicted proteins | sample 356501 | NCBI WGS metagenome assembly CETX01 (sample SAMEA2623390, study PRJEB7988) | marine metagenome | biome: marine biome (ENVO:00000447); feature: mesopelagic zone (ENVO:00000213); material: "saline water (ENVO:00002010), including plankton (ENVO:xxxxxxxx)" | depth 450 m | reverse complement strand
GGTGAGCCGCCCCGGAATTGAACCGGGAACCTTCAGATTAAGAGTCTGCTGCTCTGCCAATTGAGCTAGCGGCCCACCGCACAGGAAAACGTTGGTCAATCTACTACGACTACGTTGGCTAGGTCCATAACGCTTCGCAAGAAACAGTTCATTGACAGCAACAAAGTGGCGCGCCCGGCAGGATTCGAACCTGCGGCCTTTCGCTCCGGAGGCGAACGCTCTATCCAGCTGAGCTACGGGCGCGAGATCGACATGTATGTTCGATAGAAACAAGGTGGCGCGCCCGGAGGGATTTGAACCCCCGACCTACGGGTTCGAAGCCCGGCGCTCTATCCAGCTGAGCTACAGGCGCGCAAGACGAAATCATAACGGCGGTCTCTAAAACGGCGCAAGTGCGACACGAGGTCGCAGACAGGTCACTATTGTTCAGCGCTTAGTTCCTCGAACGCCACATTCAACACGCGAGCCACACTCGGTGGCGTGCTCCTATGCTCGCTCATGCCTGGAACCTGTTCGATCGACACGATCTGTTCTTGTGAGCGCCCCGCTGCAATTCCGCGTTCCACATGTTCGAGGACGGATTCAAAGTAACGTTGCTGGACCACCAAATCGTCAGCGTTGCCGGTTACCGGAAACCCTTCACCAGCATGGCCGAAGATGTAGAGTGTATCGCGCTCATGGTCGTCGATGACTTGCGGCAGCAATTCAATCCACCCACGAATGGTGGCTCCGCTAGGACGGTCTACAAATGGATCCCGTCGATTGAACAGGAGATCACCGAGGTGTGCAATATTGGCACGCTCGAAAGTCACGACGACATCACCACTGGTGTGGGCCGAGCCGTAGTATTTCGCTGAGACCACCTCATCACCCGTATCCATCTGCCAGTGTTCATCGAACGTGGTATCCGGATATGCCTGGTCAGATTCAGTGCCTCGTTGAGCAGCTTGCCGGCGTTGAAGGCCGGGCACGTTCGCATGCGCAACAATTTCTCGGGTTGCGGCACGTAGCACTTTGTTCCCGCCAGTGTGGTCACCGTGATGATGCGTATTCACCAGGGTGTCAATCATCCGAGAGCTACGCATCTTGAGACCGTTCAAACAGGCGTCAGCCGTATCGGGATACTGGCTATCGACGACAACGAGTGCGTTGTCAGAGATCAGCCATCCAATCGTGCCGCCACGCATATGGAACGCGCCCACATTTCGGCGGAGTTCTTCGAAGCGTGGGGTTGCGTCCTGTGCTAGTAGGGGGAGGTGTCCAACAGCACTCCCGACAAGCGCCAACGATGACGTTCTCACGAAATCACGACGGTCCCAAATCATGGTGAGCCTCCTTCACTGCTCGTTCATTGGCGCTGTTCCGCCAGTTCACGATAAATACCTTCGATGTTCAGTGCAAAATGTTCGTTGTAGTTTCTCCAAGTGGCGTACTGCGGTAGTTCGAGCGAAGCCTGGATGGCTTGTAGTGACTGGCCGTCGTCCATTCGGTCGGTCACCTCACGTGTGAGTGTTTCGAAATACTCGAGATGCTCGCGCACATCGTCGTGAGTTCCGATCTCGCCGTGGCCAGGCACGAACTGATCGACATCGTATTCAGTTAGGGTCTCGAGTGCCGCAGTCCAGCCAGCGAGGTCACCAGATGCAAGGTCGCGCCACGGAAGCGACCGGACGGATAGGGTATCGACGATGAATACTAGACGGCGCGACGGGATGTGCAGAATGATGTTGCTGTCGGTTTCCGAGTGTCCTGGGAACGACAGGTCGACATCGATGTCGCCGATAGTCAGGGACATCTCGTCGACGAAGGTCTCATCTGGCGGCCTAACCGCTGTCATTCCCTCATCTTCGAGATGAGTTAAGACGTTCTCATGACTAATGGTGACGACGTCGTCGCCGAACACGGCGCCTCCAGACGCGTGGTCATTGTGATAGTGGCTGTACACGAGATACCGGATCGGTGCGTCAGTAATTTTTCGTATTTCCTCGAGGTATCGCTCTGCCGCTTCAGTTGATTGTGGGTCGGTGACGAGCACCCCATCGGTGGTCGCAATGAATAGTGAGCGATGGTTGTTGTAGCTAAAGCGATATACGTTGTCGGCGATCTCGTCGACTCCGACAGTTGGCCCCATCACCGCTGCTTCTTCTACTTGACCAGAATCACTGGACGACGCCTGGTCAGACGACGGAGTGCAGGCACTTAGAAAGACGAGAACAGTCAGGAATGTGCGAGGTGTCATGCGGGTCTCCCCTGTGAGCTGATATAAGGTTTAGTGGTTAGCTTCGGAACTCAAATGTGTGCCATCACGGTCATGTGAACTAATACCGGTTGCTCAAGACGAATTATACTGTCCTTCCCCAAAGCCAAGCTGCTCCGCGTACGCCACTCGAATCACCGTGAACGGGTCGTACGAGTTGGGTGTCAACACGGTCCGAAAAGACATACGCCGTCCAGAGTGCCGGGACCCGTGCATAGAGTGATTCTAGGTTCGACAGGCCCCCACCCAAAACGACAATTTCGGGATCGATCAGGTTGATAACCGTCGCTAAACCACGGGCAAGTCGGTCCTCGTATCGTTCGAGCGCCGCCGTAGCCGCCGGTTCGTCTTCACGCGCAGCTTTTGCGATGTCTGGTGCCGACCGCCACGTTCCGGTATCAGCCTCGTAGTCCCGGCTGAGCCCAGGACCAGACAAGAAGGTTTCGAGGCAACCACGTTGTCCACAGTAACAGGGCGGTCCGGGGACCTCCTCTGGTGTGGGCCAAGGCAGAGGGTTGTGACCCCATTCACCGCCGATCGCGTTCACACCGTCGAGCGGTCGTCCGTCGACGATCACCCCACCACCCGTGCCTGTGCCCAAAATGACACCGAAGACCACGCGGGCACCCTTGCCACCACCATCGAGTGCCTCGGACAGCGCAAAACAGTTGGCATCGTTATCGAGGCGCAATGGACGGTTTAAGCGCGACGTTAAGTCTTCCAGCAAAGCACGGCCGTTGACCCAGGTGGAGTTAGAATTCTTGATTCGACCGGTCGCAGGAGACACTGCACCCGGCGTCCCTATGCCCACGGTACCCCGACTTCCGACCTCATGCTCAATGGAGTTTATGAGATCAATAATCGCCTGAACGGTAGCGTCATAGTCGTCGCGTGGCGTAGGCACGCGCTGCCGTGACAGGGTTCTTCCATCGGAAGCAAGAGCGATTCCCTCGATCTTCGTGCCGCCTAAGTCGATACCAATTCGCACTTCACTCATGACTGAACCGAATGAAATGTTCGGTGGGGTGGGGGAGGACACCTAAACAAATGAGAGATACGCCAGGCACGTCACCGTGTGCGCGTTGCTTGAAGTTGCGCTGCGAATACCAAGGGATCAGTCGTCGGGAGATCGCAGATCCGGTTTTCACAGACGTAGGCAGTTGTCCGGCCGTCTCGTGCAAACTTTCCCTCAATAAGCGGTATAAGTGACGCATGGCGATCGAATTGGTCATTTTCAACCACAACGCTCAGAATTCGATTAGGCAGAAAAGTTGTGCGGAATTTGGCTAGGAACGGTTCCGCAGCGGACGGTGTATCGGCTGAGACGATGATGATCTCCTTCGGCATATCAACGCGAAAGTCGATCGCTAACAGCATCTCCGACAGTGCGGCAGGGCTTTGTTGTAGCGGCGTACTGAAGGCCCGCAGGGTCTTCTCAGCTCGTTGCCGGTAGGTATCGTCAGTCGTGAATTCGTGCAAACGCAGCAGATTCAACAGCTGTACAGAATTTCCAGACGGCTCGGCTCCATCGTAACCTGGCTTTTCTCGCGTCAACATCGATTCGTGGTCATTGCCTGAACGAAAGAAACCGCCTTCGGGATCCTCGAACGTAGCAGCGAGGACTTCATCGAAACCTAGAGCCTCCTCCATCCAGCGTGGCTCACTCGTTGCTTCATAGAGGTCGAGGAGTGCAGCGATGAGGAAAGCATAGTCATCCAGATAAGCAGGAACCCGGGCGCGTCCACCGGCGTAGCTGCGGAACAGGCGACTGTCATTCTTTAAGTGCGTGAGAAGAAAGTCGGCAGCCCGTGTGGCCTGGTCAGCGTAATCCGAATCAGCGAGGATGAGAGCAGCCCGTGCAAACGCCGAGATCGTGAGAGCGTTCCACGACGTCAGAATCTTTTCATCCCGTAGCGGTACAGGCCGTGTAGCCCGCGCGTGGTACAGAGTCTCACGCGCTTCCTCAAGTAGTTCCTGCGCTGTGTTCAATTCAATATTTAACTCGGAGGCGACTTCGGCAAGGGCTCTGGGCGTATGGAGGATATTCCGGCCTGCAAAGTTCCCTTCTGCAGTGATGCCGTAATAGCTCGAAACTAACGCGAACGCTTGCTCGTCAAGTGCCGCCTCTAGCTCACCTCGGGTCCAGGTGAAATACCAGCCCTCTTGGCGCGTGCCACTCGGACCGACGCTGTCAGCATCGGTGGCTGAGTAGAATCCGCCCTCGGGTGATGTCATGTCCCGGATGAGGTAGCGAAGAATGTCACGCGAGGTCCCTGCGAAATCATCACGCCCAGTTGCTTGGTAGGCTTCCAAATATGCAGTGACTAGGAGCGCATTGTCATAGAGCATCTTCTCGAAGTGCGGCACCAGCCACCGTGCGTCGGTGGAGTAGCGGTGAAACCCACCGCCTATTTGATCGTAGATGCCACCGCTGGCCATTTGCTCAAGTGTCTGCGTCGCCATGTCGAGCGCTCGTACGTCACCGGTACGTCGATGCTGGCGGAGCATCAACCGAATCGACATTCCACTCGGAAATTTTTGCGTTCCCTGAAGACCTCCGAATTGGTCGTCAAACTGTTCATCGTAGTAGGCAGCGACCGTATCGAGAGTATTTGCGTTGTTCAGTTCTTCGTCGCCAGGGACTGGTGCCAACCGGAGAACAAGCTGGCGTGTGATTTCAGCCGACGCAGCCGCCACTTGGTCAGGTTGTCCGTCGTAGGCCACTTTCAGGCGCTCCAGCATTGTGAAAAATCCGATGCGGGCACCACGGTCGCCATCCCGCGCAGGCACGTAAGTTGTTCCGCTATAAGCTTCTCGTGCTGGGGTGAGCCACACGGTCATCGGCCAGCCACCTTGGCCAGTTAACATCTGCACGACATTCATGTAGATGGCGTCAATGTCTGGTCGCTCTTCGCGGTCGACCTTGATCGCAACATAGTTCTCGTTGAGGTATGTAGCGATTTCCTTGTCTTCGAAGGACTCCTCCTCCATAACATGGCACCAGTGGCACGTTGAGTATCCGACCGACAACAATACGGGCCGATTCAGACGTCGGGCTGCTTCAAAGGCCTCATCGCCCCAGGGATACCAATTCACCGGGTTATGCGCGTGCTGCTGTAGGTAGGGGCTCGCTTCAAGGTAGAGCCGGTTGGTGTATTGTGGCGACCCGTCGGAATTGAGATGGCGGGTGCGTGGCCGATAGTCTGACTGACGTTCTGCCCAAGCTGCTTCAAGGGCTTCGGTGAGTGTGCTGTTGAAGGGACTGGCACCTGGTAGTTGAGCGACGATACCCTGCCCAGGTTGTGCTTGGGCCGTGCTACCGAACCACCCAACAACGGCGATCTTGCACAGGACGACTAGCATTTTCCCTACCGCTAGCCGCGGCCTAAACTGTTGGGGCACTGTGTGTCTGGCGATTGACTTGGACATAAGGAGCCTGACGGTTCCCGAGGCTCAAGCAATGTTACTTCGTAGACGCGTCCGGGAAGTACCGATTATAGCCGATCATTTGGAGGTTCGGCCGCCTCTGGTTGCCGAGAATGCTATGCTGGAAAGATGTGCAGATGCGAATAGCAAGGGCATACGGATATGACCAGGGGGAACTGCTTAGACTCGCGCTGGAGCGTTAACCGAGAGGAACCGTTGTGACCGAGAGCACTACCGACCTGGCTGTCGTTGGGGCTGGCCCTGGTGGCTGCGCCGCCGCGTTTCTCGCGGCCGATCTAGGCATCGGCGTTACCTTGATCGATGAGGCACCCAATCCCGGGGGCACCTGCCTGTATCGAGGATGCATACCGTCAAAGTCATTGCTCCATGTGGCCAATGTCATTGACGAGGCGGAACGCGCCGAAGTCTTAGGGGTAAAGTTTGGAGCCCCGGCACTGGACCTTCGGGTCCTTCGAGAATGGAAGAGTCGTGTCATTGAACAACTGGGTAATGGATTGGGACAACTCTCGAGTCAACGCCAGGTTAAGTACATCCAAGGCCGTGCATCGATACTCGACCCGCACAGGCTGTCGATTCGCGGTCCTAACGGTGACCAGGCGATCCGATTTGAACACGTCATTCTTGCCACAGGCTCGAGTCCAGTAATTCCCACCGAGTTCTTATTCGACAGCGATCGCGTGATGGATTCGACTGGTGCGCTTGAGCTCAGTGACGTGCCTCCACGGTTGCTTATAGTCGGTGGTGGCTATATTGGTCTCGAACTAGCCACCGTTTATGCTGCGTTCGGATCGCGGATCACAATTGTGGAGATGACCGATGACCTGCTACCCGGGGCCGACCGTGATTTGGTGATACCGGTAAAGAAAAGGATGGCTGGTCTTGCCGAGGCGATTTGGCTTGGAACCACGGTGGCCCGGATGGAAAGTGCAGATGAAGGGGTGAAAGTTACGTTGGAAGGGGAAGCGGCAGGCAACTCTGATCAGGTTTTCGACCGTGTGTTGGTTTCGGTGGGCCGACGGCCAAATTCGAAGATCGAAGGATTGGATAAGACGCAGGTCCAGTTGGATACACGCGGCTTCGTTCAGGTCGATGGCCAGCGTCGAACGGCCGAACCGTCAATCTTTGCGATCGGCGATCTGGTTGGCGAACCGATGCTCGCTCACAAAGCATCGCACGAAGGCCGTTTGGCCGTCGAGGTGATCCGTGGCAGTGAGAGTCTCTTCGAACCACTCGCGATTCCAGCCGTGGTTTTCACGGACCCGGAGATCGCTTGGTGCGGTCTTACCGAGACTCAGGCCAAAACGGAGTCTCGAGCGGTGAAGGTCGCAAAATTTCCTTGGGGTGCTTCGGGACGGGCCGTAACCCTCGATCGCATCGACGGCATGACTAAACTCATCGTCGAGTGCGAGTCAGAGAAGGTTATTGGAGTTGGCATGGTAGGTGCCGGTGCCGGTGAACTCATTGCCGAAGGGGTACTGGCGATCCAGATGGGGGCAACTGCATCAGATATGAAGACCACAATTCACCCGCATCCGACGCTGTCAGAGACGGTCATGGAATCGGCAGAGGTCTTCTTCGCCCAGTCAACGCATTACCGAGGAAAAGCGCGTTAGGACTTGAGAATAGATTGTGGGCTATGGGCTGTGTGCTCTCTCGGTGACTCTGGCACGGTTCAACCTCCCGGTGTTGGGCTAGTAGGGTACGAAAGGACGCGACTGCCATGAGCTTCTGTGAACATTGTCAGGGCCAACGATTTGATCGTTCTCGGGTGCTTCGGGCGCTTCGGGCGACTCACAAACGGCTCCGTGTGAGGCCGGATGGTGAGCGCGACGCCCAGATCATCGTTGCTGCGATTGAGGCTGTTCGTACGTTGGAAATCCCGCATATTGAGTATGTTGAGGACGAAGTCATCCACTGAATGAGAGTTGTTTTCCCAAGCCTTCCTGCTGACAGCGTGTCTCTTGCGACTCAGAAATTCTTGAGACTCACCGCAAGGCGAAAAGATCAAAGACCGGTAAGAAAATATGGTGGGGTGAGTGAGGGGATTCGAACCCCCAACATCCGGTGCCACAGACCGGCGCTCTACCCTTGAGCTACACTCACCATGGATGGCCGGGCCAAGTTCACTGACGGGAACGAGTCAGTTTAGCACAGCCCCCCCGACCTTTCTGATAACCTAGCCCGCCTGGCGCACGTCGCCGATAACCGGTCTGACGTGTTTCCGTGTCTAAAGTGATCAAAACAATTGAGGTGAGGTAATGCTAGGTTCTCGTGGGTATTTAGTAACGGTATTTGCACTGGGGATTACAGTGGTCTTTATTACAGGGGCCGGATTCGGGGCTCGTCTTGGCGCCCAGGCAGGTCATAGTGGACTCTACGGTGGCGCACGGCCGCTCGCACCGTATTCGCCTGGTGTAGATTCTGGGGAGACGGTCTACCTCTCGGGTCAGGTGGGGATTAACCCCGACACAGGGAGCCTGCACGAAGGTTTACAGGCTCAAGCTCGCCAGGCCCTATCGAATCTTGAAAGTCTCCTTACTGAAGCTGGTCTGACAAAGGCCAACGTAGTGCGTGCCACCGTCTATCTTGACGATATCAACAACTATCCGGCGCTAAACGAGGTCTACGGACAATTTTTCGAAGATGTGGATGTTAAACCGAGCCGCTCAACTGTCGGCGTTGCGGCACTGCCAATCGGTGCGGCTGTCGAGATCGATTTCATCGCTGTGAAATAGAAATCTCGGCTTTGTAGCATCGGTCTTGGCGCCACTGAACTGTTACTGGCTCTGCCACGCTTTGAGTTGTTGAGTCCAGGGTCCGACAAAATGACGAAAGAAGGGACTCTTGGGCGGAATTGCTGTCAGAGCCTCATTCATCATTTCGGCCGCGTCGTCAAACCGGCGGACACCTGCGTATGCATAGGCCAGCGTCTGCATCACTTCGACGTTATCGGGGTCTTCGGCAAGGGCCTGCTCAAGTGGCTGGACCGCGTTCTCTGCCTGACCAGCTGCGATCGCTAATTGAATCGTGTACAGCGTGCCAAAGAAGTTGTATTCAGGAATCGTCTGGAGCACCTCGTAGTCGCCAACAGCCTTTTCTAGGTCTCCAAGTTCGAGGTAACAGCGGAGTCTCCACACATGGGGTTCAGAATAAATACCAGCCGATGCTGGTTGGACCGTGTCCCACACCTGTAGTGCTTGCTCGAAATAAGGCACGGCCTCGCGACATCGTCCCAGGTGCATCAGGGCCACTCCCAGGTTGTTATACGCTTGAAACAGCGTCGGGTCGGCTTCAATCGCTTGAGAAAAGTAGTTCACGTGCTTGACTGGGTCCCAAGTGTGCTGGCCCTTTTCAAAGTAATGATTCGTGTGCATTCCCAAGGGCCCCACATTGGCAATGACCTCCCCACGAGCGTTACGGGGGTTTTGCGGTGTTGGCACGTAGCGACCGGTGTCAAGGTCAATCTCGTCAATCCGCGTGAGATAGAGGAGAACAAGCTCCTCTCGCATCTCGTACTTAAGGAGTTGCTGATAGACACGCCGCGCCTCGGGCATCCATTCATTTCTTAGATAAACCGAGGCGAGGTGTTCGAGGGCTAGTCTTCCAATAGGTCCATCGCGGTCGAGTTCGATCGCAGTTTGCAGCGCGACAATCGCGCGGTCAGCGGAAATAGGATACGGACGGTCCTCGCCCCAATACGCCACACCGAGCAAATAGAAGGCTTCGGGAACATCCTCTGATGCCGCAGTTACGGCTTCAAGATTGGTAATGGCTGCTCGGTATTGCCGATTCTCAAGAGCGGCTCGGCCAAGGGTGAGCACCGATTGACCGTCGGCTGCCAGAAGTGTGAAGGATATGGCTAAAGCGCACAATATTGGCACGTAGCCACATGCCGAATTTCGGAGAAAAGTCAACGACCGATTTGTGCCCACCAACGTTCTCTAATCTTCACCGGTCTATAGTTTCGAGCCCAACATTCACATTCGGTTCCGTCGCTAGGGAATCGAGATCATACTGCGTACGGAAGAGCGCCTTGAGGTCCTCAATGATGAAATAGCCGGCGGGCACCAGTATGAGCGTGATGAAGGTGGAAAAGATCACGCCGAAGGCAAGCGAGATAGCCATAGGAATTAGAAACTGGGCTTGCAGGCTGGTCTCCAGCATAAGTGGTAGCAATCCGAAGAATGTCGTCAGTGAAGTCAGCAGTATCGGCCGGAAGCGGGCGACTCCTGCCTCACGTACGGCACGAGTCAGGCTGCCGGCTTGGCGACGGAACCTGTTGATAAAGTCCACCATGACAAGGCTGTCATTGACGACGACGCCAGCGAGCGCGACCAGGCCAAACATCGACAACAAGCTAATGTCCTTGCCCATGATGAGGTGGCCCCACGTTGCGCCCACAAGTCCGAAGGGAATTGCGGTCATGATGATGAGTGGCTGCGAGTACGATTTGAGAGGCACAGCCAAGAGTAGATAGATGAACAGCACGGCCACCATAAAGCCTTGTGTCAAGCCGCTTGTTGAATCTCGCAATTCAGTCTGTTGTCCTGCGAAGGAGTAACGGATGTCCGGGAATGGCAGAAGGAGTTCAGGCAGGACGCGGGTATCTAGGTCGGCAACGATGTCACCGGCTGTGGTGGTTGTTTCGTCCACCGCTGCGGTGACGTTGAGAGCCCGTTGTCGGTTAACCCTCCTAATGGATGCGAAGCCACGGCCTGGTTCGACTCGAGCGACCTGCGAAAACGGGACCTGCTGGCCATCGGGAGTCCGGATCCGCATATTTTCGAGATCGCCAACTGACCGACGTTCAGCTTCGGGGTAGCGCACCATCACCCGAACGTCATCGCGACCACGCTGTATGCGTTGTGCCTCCTCACCGTAGAACGCCTGCCTGACCTGGCGGGCGAGGTCCTGGAGAGATAGTCCGAGTACCTCCGCAGTCGGTTCAATATTTAACTTAATCTCCTGTTTGCCCTGCCGAAACGAGTCGGCGATATCGTAGACGCCAGCGTATGCTGATAACTGCGTTTTTACCACGTCGCTGGCGGCTCGCAACTCGTCGATGTCCGAGCCAGTGAGTTGCACATTGATTGGGTCACCGCCTACCATAAACAGTTCAGCGTCAAAATCCACCTCAACGGCATCGGGAATGATTCCCACCAGTTCACGCCAACGATTCAGGGCCTCCGCACTTCCGATACCGCGCTCGTCAGCTGCTGTCAACTCAATGAAGATGCCGCCAAGATGAGAGGCGCCACGTGTCTGGCTGCCAGACCCCATCGGGCTGGCCATCATATTCGGCGAACTGCTGCCAACTAGACCGTAGACATACCGAAAGAGTTCTCGTCCGTTTTCTTCCCTGAATTCCGTCCGGAGTATCTCGGCCGTCTCTTCCAAGTGGCGCACGGCGCTCTCGGTCACCTCAACCGGTGTTCCTTGGGGCATGGTGACCGATGCCGACAAGTAGTCGGCATCAACGGGCGGCATGAAGACGACGCGGACCCAGCCGGCTCCCACAAGACCGCCAGTGAGCAGCAAGACAGCAATGGCGATGGCCACCGTCAAATAGCGCATTTGAATGCCGTGTTCGAGTAACGGACGATAAATCCGATCGACAAACCGTTTAAGTGCGCTATCAATCCGGTTCCGCATCCGTTGAGCCCAAGTGTTTCGTGGCGGGCGGGGTGTTCCATGCGCCAAGTGAGCGGGCAATATCAGCTGTGATTCGATTAGGGAAAATAACAGGCACGGAATGACCACCAGCGGTATGGTGACCATCATCTTTCCCATAATGCCTGGCACCACCAGCAACGGTGCGAACGCAGCGATTGAGGTAAGGACTGCAAAGATCACCGGCACGGCAACTTCGTTGGTGCCTTCGATCGCGCCGCGCATTCGGTCTCCGTGGCGGTGTTGATGTGCGTAGACGTTCTCGCCGACGATGATGGCGTCGTCAACCAGGATTCCCAGTACGACAATGAAAGCAAAGAGCGACATCATGTTCAGCGATACGTCGAGGCCAGGAAGGAGCCAGAGGGCACCAAGGAACGAAATTGGGATGCCGAGACTGACCCAGAACGCCAAACTGAATCTCAGAAACAGTGTTAGGACAATGAAGACGAGGGCGAATCCGGTGAGGCCATTTTTAACGAGTAAGTTCAGCCGATCCTTTAGGATGAGCGCCTGGTCCCCAAACGGGGTTAAAGAGACCCCCTCAGGCATCCGAGGTTGACTGGTTTCCACATAGGTACGGACGGTATCAGACACGTCGATTGCACCCTGCTCGCCAGTGCGGTAGACCTGGATAATGAGGGCTGGCTCGCCCTCAAAATGTGAGAACTGGACGGTGTCTTCAAATCCGTCAAGCACGGTCGCGATATCGCCCAACGTTAGATGGCTACCGTCAGTTCGAGTAAGGAGCACCAGGTTTTCAAATTCGTGCCCGCGATAGGCCTGGCCCTTGGTTCGCAGCAAGAACTCGCCGCCATCCGTTTTCACAGAACCGCCGGGCAGGTCGAGTGATGACCGGCGCACTGCCTGTGTGACCTCATCGAATGTTAAATCATGGCGGCGCAGTAATATTTCGGAGACTTCAATTGAAATTTCGTAGGGGCGGGCGTTGGCTACGTCGACCTGCGTAATGCCGGGAAGAGCCGTGATGTCGTCCCGAACCCGCTCGGCCAACGCTTTTAGACTGGCTTCATCGATATGACCATGAACAGCGACATTGATCACTTGATTACGATTGGTAATCTCTTGGATGATCGGCTTCTCAGTTTCTTCAGGGAAGGTGTCAATCGCATCGACGCGAGCTTTCACATCATCTAACACCTTGCGAACGTCGGCACCAGCCTCAAGCTCAATGGTGATCTGCCCTGAGCCTTCACTAGCGGTCGATGTGACCTCTTTGATACCGTCAAGCCCCTGAATCGCTTCTTCAACGCGAATGCACACACCTTCCTCGACTTCCTCTGGTGCCGCACCGCGATATGGCACCTGCACCGTAATCATGTCGAGGGAAAACTCCGGCATGACCTCGCGCTTAACCGTAAGGGCGGTAAGTAATCCGCCAGCCACGATCAAAACCATCAACAGATTGGCAGCGACGGGGTTACGTGCGAACCAACTGATAGCTCCCTTCACGATGGGTTTTCCTCATTATTGATGTTCACGTTCACTGGGGGATTCTTGCTCCGAAGACTACTCGTTGTCACTTCCATGCCGTCCGATACAACTTCAAGCGGCGAAATGTTTACGCGATCCCCCGCTTCCAGACCACCGAGAATGAACAACTCGTTGGTCGTGGCCCGTAACACATCAACGTCTCGAAACCTGAGCCTGCTGTTGGCATCCACGATGAGCACTTGACCTGGACCGCGAAGTGCGGCACGCGGCACAACCGCCACGTTTTCAACTATCCGTCCCACGATTTCTGCCTCAACAAACATGCCCGCAGCTAAGGGCGGGCGGGCCGGGTCAGAGCCGCGACCATAGGGGTCCGTAACTTCAGCGACGACGTGAACCATCCGCGTTCTTGGGTCAATTTCGCCTTCGGTGCGAACGATGTGGCCTTGCCATTCGTGGATTCGACCCGCAAAGCTCGTGCGCAAGGTCACCACGGGGCCACGGACACGACCTGACTCCCCTCGGTAATTTAGAGGGAGATCCAGATAGGCGAGCTCGTCGTCGGGAAGTGGAAGGCGGACTTCGGCTGCGTCAACTGCGTAGATCCTAGCCACCGGTGCACCCAGAGTCACGAATTGACCGACGTCGACATTTTTCTCACGGACTCGGCCTGCGTAGGGTGCGCGCACCTCCGTCCTTTCTAGGTTCCGTAGGGCGGTTTCAAGGTTGGCCTCAGCAGCGGCCAATTCCGCTCGTGCGCTAGCGATCTGTGGCTCACGAAGTGTGAGGGACCTTGCCTGGCCACTACCGATTCGATCCCAACCCCACTGAGCGACCTCAGCTTCGGCTTCCTCTTGGAGGATGTGAAGTCGAGCGCTTTCAATTTCTGCTTCACGCTGGACGAGGGTTTGCTCGTAATCATGCGGGTCGGTTTTGAAAAGTACGTCACCCGCTTCGAAGAAGCCACCGGCAACAAATGACGGGGACACTTCAACGATACGCCCTGAGACCTCGGGGACAAGTTGGCTCTCAGTACGTGGCTCGACCGTGCCTTGGCTCCTGACTGTGAGGGTGACTGTCGTCAAACCTACTTCAACGACCCGCACTAGCGGAGCAACTACCGTAGGTGACTGTGTCGGTGCTATTGGTCTGAAAGATACCATCGTGCTTGCCCCGAGGGCAGCGGCAACGATGACTCCAACGGGCAGCAAAAATTGAAAGATCCGCTTAACTCCACGATTCATGACGGTTCGCTCTTTCCGCTTCTGGGTGCTCCTTAGGCCGGTCGACGTGGATAATAATGCTCGATACCGGCGGTCTCAAGAGGGACCAGCGTTTTGATGGGGCAGGTGCTACTGGTCGTTCACTTCTACGGTTTAAGACGGCGTATCGGCTCAAAAAGTCGGCCAAAAGCAACCGAATGGCCTCATCCCGTGTCGCAGTGTGTTAACCTCAACCGCTAATGATAGCAGGAATCGTAACAGCCAGTACGGAACTGAGAGTCTACAGCCATGGCCGATCGAAAAGATTGTTGTTTTCCCGAAGCTGTTGTCGCCCCTTCGAGGCGGGAGTTCATCAAGGGTGTGATTGCCTCAGGAGTGGCAGTGTCGAGTGTTGCCTATGTTTCAACCGCCTGGGCACAAATGGCGCCGGGTCAGGCGGGGGGGCTAGAGCGCCTTCTATCGCTTCGTGTGAACGGTCAGACCCGCCGGGTGGATGTGCTGCCGAATGAAACGCTTGCGATGACTCTTCGCTACAAGCTTGGTCTGGCCGGGACCAAGCTCGGTTGTGACCGTGCTGAGTGCGGTACATGCACTGTTCTGATTGATGACATAGCGCACTACTCGTGCTCGACACTGACGCACCGCGTGCGTGATCGCCAGATCACGACCGTTGAAGGGCTGGAGAGTTCGTCAGGTGAGTTACATCCGGTGCAGCAAGCGTTTATCGATGAGCTTGGTCCGCAGTGTGGCTTCTGTACTCCGGGACAGGTGATGGCGGGTGTGGCGCTGCTGAGGGACAATCCGAACCCCACTCGTGAAGAAGCACGTGAGGCAATGGCGGGCAACCTTTGTCGGTGCGGTGCCTACGATCATTATTTAAACGGCGTCATGCGTGCGGCGAAGGGGGCCTGAGATGGCGAATGTGCTAATTGGTAAAGACTTCACACCGCCAGACGTCCGTGGGAAGGTGACCGGGAGTGCGAAATACGCGGAGGACTTCCGTGCCGAAGGGATGCTCTTCTGTCGGCTGCTTACTAGCCCGATGCCTCATGGGCGCGTGCGGAACATTGACGCCTCTGCCGCGCTCGCGATGGAAGGCGTGATTGCGATATTGACGGCCGATGAAGTGCCGCAGATACCAGAGCCTGGTAATCCGATTCTGACGAACGAGCCGCTTTATGTTGGCGAACCGATCCTGGCGGTAGCGGCAGTTAACGAAACGCTCGCCGAAGAAGCAATTGCGAAGATCAAGGTTGACCTTGAGCCGTTGCCGTTTACCGTTGACCCGCTTGAAAGTCTTCGTCCTGGTGGTCCCAATGCTCGTAGTGGTGCCAACACTGTCGTATCGGGTGAGGGACTGAAAGAAATTAAGTGGACTACTGAAGACTTTGACGCGCCCGCCGATGGTGAACTGCCGATGGGCGAGCCGACTGCGACGTGGTCGTACGGCGACATCGAGGAAGGTTTTTCGAGCGCTGCGGTCGTACTCGATGAAACGTTTGTGACGGCGGGTACATCGCATCACTCAATGGAACCCCGCACGACCATGGCCTACTGGCAGAATGAGAAATGCTTCATTTATGGATCTACTCAGAGCCAGAGTTTCGTCTTGCCGGGTCTGGCCCGATACCTCGGGCTTGAACTGGACAACATCGTATACGTGGGTGAGAACTGTGGTGGGGGGTTTGGGTCGAAGGGTGCTGCCTACCCAACTCAGGTCATACCCGCCCTAATGGCGAAGAAAACGGGACGGCCAGTGATGATGCGGATCAACCGCGCCGAGGAGTATGCCATCGGCTCGGCCAGACCTGGTTTTCAGGGGCGCCTCAAATTGGGGTTCAGGGAAGATGGTCGTCTTTTGGCCTGCGACCTCTATGTAGTCCAGGAGAACGGTCCGAACGGGGGATTCGGCGATATGTCGGCTGCGGCCAGCGCGATATCGATTGTCTATACCCCAGTCGCTATGCGGTTCCGCGGGGCGTCAGTACTGACTAACACGCCGCGCCGCGGTGCCCAACGTGGTCCTGGACAGAACCAGATCGCGTGTGCCATGGAGCCGCTTTTCGACAAAGCAGCACGGGAACTAGGTGTTGATCAGTTTGCGATCCGCCGGGTCAATGTGCCCGACCACGACTCTCAATATGGGGCAGACCGAGGGGCCATCACCAGTGCCTATCTAGGAGAAGCACTGGATAAGGGCGCCGAGAAGTTCGACTGGGTAAAGAAGCAAGCTCAGAGCGGCCAGCGGCGTGGGTCGAAGGTGATCGGTGTTGGAATCGGTCAGGCGTTTCACTCCGCGGGGTCGAATGGTTTCGATGGACTAGTGCGGCTAACGCCTGAAGGCAAACTTCACATTCACACTGGCGTTGGCAACTTGGGCACCTATTCGTATGCGGTTACCTCACGGGTGGCAGCTGAGGTTCTAAAGTGTGACTGGAACAACTGCGTAATTGAACGGGGTGATTCGAGCATCGGTCTGCCCTGGAACCTCGGGCAGTTCGGCAGTAACACGTCGTTCACGATGACACGCACAAATTACGCTGCGGCGATGGATGCCGTCGGCAAACTCAAGGAGATCGCGGCTCGTGACCTGGGTGGTGCTCCGGACGACTACGAGATCGGTGACGAAGTGGTGTTCCGACGGGGCAATCCATCGCAGCGTCTGACCTATGCGGAGGCGGCCAAACGGGCCATCCAGCTAGGCGGTAAGTTCTGCGGTGACGAGATGGCTGACGACCTCAACCCGATGACGAAGGCTGCCGTGCGAGGCCTAGCCGGCACGGGATTGGTCGGTGTTGCCAAGGATAACCTGCCGCGCACCGGGATGGTGCCGGCACTAGCCGCTGGCTTCATTCAGATTGAGTTGGACCTAGAAACCGGTAAGTTTAAGATCCTTGATTACCTCGGTGTTGCTGACTGCGGGACAGTTATGCACCCACAAGGGCTTGCGGCGCAGATTCGAGGCGGCGCGGTCATGGGATTCGGCATGGCTGCACTTGAACGCCAAGTTTTCGACCCGCATTATGGTCTACCTCGTTCGGTTGGTCTGTATCAGGCCAAGCCGCCGTCCTACTCGGACGTGGCGATTGGGATGGGTGCGGAGGCGGTGGACCAGCCAGACCCGCAAAACCCAGTGGGCGCCAAAGGGATCGGCGAGCCCTTGATGGGATGTGCCAGTGCGGCTCTGTTGTGTGCGATTTCCGACGCGTTGGGCGGTCACTACTTCAACCGAACACCAATCCTGCCCGACATGATTCTAAATGCGGCGTCGAAGCGTCCGCAGTCCCACACGCCGTTGCAAGTGAACACCGACTGAGGAACTCTCATGGCGAACGACATGATGCCGCATTTCGAGTTACTCCAGCCCGCGGACCTGGAGACTGCACTGGAACACGTGGAGCGCTTAGGCGAGGGCGGTTGGATACTCGCTGGAGGCCACGACAGCCTTGGCTGGTTCAAGGAGCGCACGAAGCAGCCAGGCACAGTGATTGACCTTGAGGGTATTGCGGAACTGAAGGGTGTCCGGCAGACCTCCGATGGTATTGAGATTGGTGCTTTGACGACGCTGACCGAGGTCGAGCGAGACCCGATGGTGCGTGAGCGGTTCGGCCTGCTTGCGGACGCTGCCCGTCGCGTGGCGAGTCCGCAAATCCGTAATACCGGCACGCTCGGCGGTAATCTCTGTCAAGACACAAGGTGCTGGTACTATCGCTACGGCCTCAACTGCTACAGGGCCGGGGGTAACATTTGCTACGCCGACACGCCGGTCGCCATGAACCGGGAGCACAGTGTCTTTGAAGCCGACCGATGCGTCGCGGTGTCGCCCTCCGATACCGCGCCGGCGTTGGTTGCCTTAGACGCGTCGATGGTCATCAGAAATGTGCGCGGCGAACGCGTCGTGGCTGCAGAGGACTTCTTCATGGCGCCAGCCGTGGATATTACACGGATGACTGTGCTCAAGCCCGGTGACATCCTCACGACTATCAGGATTCCGGAAACGTGGGCCGGGGCCAGTTTCTACTTTGAGAAGGTCGCGGACCGTAACTCGTGGGACTTTGCACTAGTGAACGTAGCAACCGCGATGCGGGTCGATAGTGCTGGCACGATTGAGGACGCACGCATTGCTTGCGGTGCCGTACAGTGCACGCCCCGCCGCCTTACAGAGGTTGAAAATCTCGTCAAAGGACGAGTCCAGAACGAAGAGACCGAAGAACTTGCTGCCGCGGCTGCTGCCGCGGATGCCCGACCCCTGAATTACAACCACTACAAGATTCCACTTATGCGGAATCTTGTGAAGCGGTCTTTGCGTGCGTCTGAGGTGTAACCTGATTCGACAGCTCAGGTGTTCTAGCCGGCGACACGAGGACTACTGACCCGGGTTCGCGCCCCGAGGTTGAGCACGGTTGGACGATACTTCATGAGTGTGGCCACCCTCTCGGTGCTTTCGCTGCTGCCGATTATCACGGTTGCGGTATTCCTTGTCATTCTTCGCTGGCCGGCAAGTCGCGCCATGCCGCTGTCGTTGGCAACCGCGGTCCTTCTTGCCTTATTCGTTTGGCAAGTGCCTGTCCTGCAAGTACTCGCCGCGTCGGTTAACGGCGTGATCGTGGCACTTACGCTCCTCTATATTATTTTTGGTGCCATCCTCTTGCTGAACACGTTGCAAGAAAGCGGTGCCCTCCGGACTATTCGCCAAGGGTTTACCGACATCACCCCAGACCGCCGGATACAGGTCATCATCATTGCGTGGTTGTTCGGGTCGTTCATTGAAGGTTCAGCTGGCTTTGGGACCCCGGCTGCGGTCGCGGTGCCGTTACTGGTAGGACTCGGCTTTCCTGGCATGGCCGCGGTCACGGCGGGCATGATCATCCAGAGTACGCCGGTGAGTTTTGGCGCAGCCGGCACCCCTATCCTCGTTGGCGTGAATACTGGCTTGTCGGCCGACCCGCTAATTCAGGAGTATGCCGCCCAGCTCGGCTACGACTGGAGCGGGTTCCTGGCATTCATCGGGCTGAAGGTTGCAATCCTGCATGCCATAGCGGGAACGCTCGTTCCACTCATCCTGGTCTCGGCCATCACCCGTTTCTTCGGGAAGAACCGTTCGTTGGCTGAAGGGCTTCAGGTGTGGAAGTTTGCGCTGTTCGCGGCCTTGGCGATGACGATCCCCTATCTCGCTGCCGCCTACTTCCTCGGGCCAGAGTTTCCAACGTTGCTCGGAAGTCTGACCGGGCTTGCTGTTGTTGTCATTGCGGCACGTCGTGGCATCTTTGTTCCGACCCCCGAGGACGCCTGGGAGTTCGACCGGAAAGAACACTGGTCGTCCGACTGGACCGGCTCGATTCAGCCGAAGGACGTCACGCACCAGAGTGGCTCGATGGGTTTGCGTAAGGCATGGTCACCCTACGTGCTCGTTGCGACACTCCTGCTTGCGACGCGCCTGCGCACACTGCCGTTCGGAGACTGGCTCCAGGCGTGGACGATTCGCTGGCCCAATATCTTTGATACTGACGTGTCGGCCAGCGTGCAGCCGCTCTTTCTGCCTGGGACGATCTTCATCGTGGTTTCCTTGATCACTTGGGGCCTGCACCAAATCCCGACCGCCTCGTACAAAACTTCGTGGATGACATCACTCCGCGTGACAGCTGCCGCGTCGGTGGCGTTGGTTTTCACCGTCCCAATGGTGCAGGTATTCATCAATAGCGACGGCGGAGCTGCCGGTTATGAACGGATGCCGATCGCGCTAGCCGATGGAATCGCGGTACTTGTGGGCTCCGCGTGGCCGATCGTCGCTCCATTCATTGGTGGGATTGGCGCCGCCGTTGCGGGCAGCAACACAGTCAGCAACATGATGTTTTCATTGTTTCAGTTCGACATGGGCCAGCGGATCGGAGTCGACCCAACCTGGATCGTGGCTTTACAAGCCGTTGGTGGGGCGGCAGGGAACATGATCTGTGTGCACAACGTCGTGGCCGCATCGGCTGTCGTGGGATTACTCGGAAAGGAAGGGGCGGTGATACGCCTCACGGTTGTTCCGTTTATCTACTATGCGTTGCTACCAGGGGCTCTTGGGTATCTGTTCGTGTGGTACGCGCAGACTGGTTTTTTGAACGCTGGTTCGGTGTTGGTCGCTTGCATTGGGGCGACGGCTGTCTATTTAATTACACGCTACGGTCGCCGGCCGACGTCACGAACTCCGGGCAGGTGAATCTGCAATTGAGCTTCCGGTTCACGGAGTATCGCTCCAATCCGGCATGCGCCGACCTCGGTGTGTCCCTGACTAAAACGTAATTTCCAGAAAGTATGGTCATACGTAAAACGCGTAGAGCGACTCGTCACACCTTGAAGACGAATCGTCAAGGGTTCCGGGAAAACGACGGCGTTGGGAACCGTCGTCGTGTTGTCGGCTTGGGTCCCTACTCGGTTGGAGTAATTGCGCTGGGAGCGTTAGTAATCCTGGCGGTGTTGGTGGTCTGGGGTACCTCACAGCTAATTTCTTCCGCTGACCCGGTCGAACGGCAGTTTGTGTCGGTACCGGACTTACCAGCACTCTCCGAGATGCCGAGCGCTCTTGTGCCGGTGCTCACGGAAGCTGATCGGGTACTCCGCCGGTCTGTCGCCGAATCTGCTGAGTCGGGAACGATCGCCCAAGCAGCGGGACGTCTGGGGCAGATCTACCACGCAAATAACTACGGTGAAAATGCCGCTTTGTGTTACGAGCTGGCCTCGACGAAGGACGCGGAGAATCCACGATGGTTATACCTGCTAGCGGTGTTGCGGCAAGAGCGCGGTGAAAACACGTCGGTCACGGAACTACTAGAGCGGACGGTCGACCTGGCGCCAGAATATGCTCCCGCCTGGTTGAAGCTCGCCGACAATCAGTTCAAACAAGGACTGTTCGACCGAGCCCGTGCGAGTTACGAACGTCGATTGGTTTTGGCTGTTGGTGATCCGCACGCCAGTCTTGGATTGGCGCGGTTGGCGCTTGCCCGGTCGGAATGGGAGTTGGCCGAGGGCTATCTTGAGCGCGTAACAAAAGCCGATGCGTTTGCGGCGGTCTACCGCTTGCTGGCCTCAGTGCATCACCACTTCGGCCACCAGCAAGAAAGGGAAGCAGCGTTACGGCGGGCGGAAGGTGCTCGTCGCTTCGCACCAGCCCTCGATCCTTGGGTGACCCAGTTGCTGGATCACAACTACAACGTCGAGTCACTTCTGCTGCAAGTGTCGCGGTATTCATCGGTGGGCCAGAACGTACTCGCGCAGCGTACATTCGAACGGGCTCAGAGGCTGGAACCGAATAATCCTGAGGTGTATGTGGTCCTAGGTCAGCATGCCTCCGACGCAACCCAGGCACGCCAGGCGTTTCAGAAGGCTGTTTCACTGGCGCCAGACCATGCGTCAGCCCACGTCGGCTTGGGAGAAATGCTTTTAAGGGAAAATCGACCACAAGAAGCTGAGGTTGTCTTGCAGGAAGCGATTGACCTCGACCCCGAACTAGCAGCCGCCCACAAGAATCTCGGTCTTGCCGCTGCCGCCGCAGGGCGCTTTCAAGAAGCGGTCGAACATGTCCGCCGGGCTATTGCGCTCTCACCCAATACCGTCAGCTTTCACTACTCACTGGCCTCAGTTTTGCGCGAGGCGGGCAGGCGCGATGAGGCAGAAGTGGAGCTCCATCGTATCCTTGAGCGTTGGCCCTCTCACCCCGGGGCGGAGCTGGCCTTGGCGGCGCTTGAAGGCTCGCGTTAGGGAGGGCAAGGGGGTGGTGGAGCGAGCCGAAGACATTAACCCACTGTAATAAAGCCTTATTAAAAGGTCTAAGCATGTCGTCATTCTGGAGACTGGCGAAAAGTCTCCTATCGTTCGCGCAGCTCTCGTTCTCGTGCTAGAACGCTCACGCCATCGGTAATCCAACCAGGGCCGCTCTTACCCTTCAAATAGTGATCAAACCAATCGAGCACCCGGTGGTGGTAGTCAACCTGATTTGGCTTTCGTCGGAGACTGTGGTTTTCATCAGCGTAGACCAACATGACCAAGTGTTTACCGGCACGCCGAGCGTAGTTATACAGCTCGATACCCTGGTGCCAGTCGACTGTGCCGTCCGCGTCGCCGAACGCCACGAGCATTGGCGTGTGAAGTTCGCGAATGAACATCACGGGAGAATTACGGATATAGGCGTCCATGTCATCCCAATAGGGCACGTCCATCCGCGCTTGACCAGTTTCGAAATGGGATGTCTCTGGCATTCCTTGGTTCCAGTGAATGGTGCCAAACATGCTGAAGAAATTGGTGAGTGGTGCACCTGTCACCGCCGCCGCGAACGTATCGGTCTGGGTCGGAATGAAGGCCGTTTCGTACCCGCCCCATGAATGTCCGACAAGCCCAACCCGTTGAGGGTCGACGGTTCCCATTTTCAGCACTTGTGCGACCGCTGCCTCAACGCATTCGGTGGCCGATACTCCCGGGTCTCGGTCCCGATAGACGATGTCGGGTTGGAGAACGAAATAATCCTGACTCGTGAAGACTGTAGTGTTGTATGGCCGTCGTTCCGATGGTGGTACGTAACCGTGTGCGATCTGTGACCGCAGTTCGTAAACGTAGACGATCATGGGATACTGACGGCTAGAATCGTAATTGGCCGGATAGAAAAGCGCACCCTGAAGACGTTGACCGTCCGGAGTACGATAGTCCACCAACTCCGAGTGTCCCCAGGCATAGTTCTTCTGGAATGAGTTGGTGTTGCTCACCTGCCGGGCACTCGACAGGTCCGGACCACTGACGAAATAATCCGGCGAATCGTCGAATCTCTGGACGACATACGCATACAATTCGGCCTCGGTGGCCTTAATGATGCGGTCAACCTGACTGTCGATCCAGACGAGGCGCTCGCTCTCAGGGTTCTCTTCGACGGTGATCCGAGCGTATCCACTTTTCTTAGTCCATTGGCCATACACGCTGACGTAAAACGGTTTCGCTAGATCGATACCGTCGGCGTTATCCTCCAGTTCGACGTATCGGTGGCGGATCTCTTCCCGTGAACCGTTGGTGAGGCGCGTGTATGATGCCCCGTCTGGGGCTACGCGCCACACGTCATATCGGTCATAGAGCAGCACCGATTCATCAGACGTTTCCCATCCGGCTACACCGTACGCGGGTCGCTGCTCGGTCGGGTAATCAAATTCAGCATCAGCAAATGAAGTAGGTAGATCTTGGGTCAGGTTCGTCTGCTGTCCGTTTGCTACTTCGTAAGTCCAGAAGTGACCATCCTTGAAATACAGGACGTAACGACCCGTCGCACTGCTACCGTGGAGATGTCGCACGTGCTCGACGGCTTTGATACGGGTGCCGGCCTTGACGTTAACCAAGTGGATGTCCATCCAGCGTCGACCGAACATGCTATCGAAGGCATAGGGATCGGTGTGTTGCGCGATGGCGAACGCTTGGCCCTCCATCAGCGACACCTCCTCCATGAGGTCCGTTGCGAGCTGCACGAAGCGGCCCTCGTTTAAATGCCAGGCTGCTAGCAGGCTACGTTCCCGGTCTCGCTGTGCCTGCACCTTCTGCATCGGAATTATCCGTCGGTCCTTCGCGTGCCAGACATCGACCGCGGCTGGTTCTTCGAGGACATCACTTTCATCGTCTGCGTCATTACTATCTGCAGCTTCGTCATCGTCAGTTCTTGGGGCCGCTTCCCATGGCTTCACTCCGAAGAACACTGCTGTGCCATCGTCTGACCAGGTCGGCTGTCGATCATCGACGATACGAAAATCTGGTGGAAAATCAGTGTCATCGGCGGGGTTATAGACCAAGGTGGAGGCCGGTGTATTTTGGAGATTTCGCCAAACTAGAACGCTGTGCGTGGCACCGTCGTACCCGTCGACGGAGTGGGAGCGCAGCACGGCGAGGTCGTCTGCATCTTTCCGCCAGGACAGTCCACTGAACAAGGCGTTATTGGATTCAAGGGCAAGCAGGTTGCCGGTCAGAGCATTGAACAACTGCACACCGTTGCCGGTTCGCCCTTTGGCGGCAATCGTCATGGCTAGAAGTGCACCGTCGTCCTGCCACGCAAACGCCGATACGTTCGCGAACTGCATATCAGCACCAGAGCTCAGGTCCCTCACCACGAGGTCGGACCCGGTCGGGTCATCGGGAGGACCAGCATCGTGTTCTTCAGGTTCGTCGTTGCGCAGAGGTAAATCTCGATGCACAGCCAGGTACGCACCGTTTTCGCTGAAGGCGAAGGTTGCGACGTTGTTGATGACCTCAACGTCGAGTGTCGTCAGGTCTAGGAGCCCCATGTCACTCTGCTCCGCTTCTCCAGATGCTTGGAGTTTAGCTACAGCTTCTTCTGAGCGGCCGATTCCATAGGCCAACCAGTTTGAGTCAGGAGAAAACGCAGCATCCTCACCGAATGGGGCGACGGTTCCCACATCGGTCACTGTATTCGCGATCCTGAGCTCATCTTCGCCGTTTGAGCGCGTGATTGGATACGCAAGCCACTCACCATCATGCGACAGCACGCTGTTGCGACCCAGAGTTTCCCATTGACCGTACTCGGTTGCTGTTGGTGGCACCGGTTCCTGTGCAGCAACGCTCATGGACGCGGCGAAGAGGAGCGCCACGGCGAGAAGTCGTCGATGACACATTGTTACAAGTAAAGGTGGTGGGGGAGAGGAAGTTTGGTCAGTTGTCATGTAGGCACCTCTTGCAACCGATTCGACGTTAATACAGATGGACTGGGGGTAATGCGAACATCTCCATGGCTCATGCAAGATCGTCAGTAATCACAGACTGAGGGAAGGCATGTCACCGCCACCACGACTATTCGGCGAGCGCACGCCAGTTTGAGACCACGTGCTCCGCTGTCCGCCATGCAAGTGCTTGTACGGTCAGCGTGGGATTGTGCGCACCACTGGTCCCCATAACTGAGGCGCCGAGGATACCAAGATTTGGGACCTCGTGTGAAATCCCGAAGCGATTCACGACGTTTGTTTCCGAACTGTCGCCCATGCGGGTTCCACCATAGGCGTGCGTTGAAACTCCCATGGTTCTACCGAGACCAGCACGCGTTACCTCAATGGCACCTGCGTCACGGTACCATTGCACCATCTTCTCTTGGAGAAAGGAGGCGATTGCCAGCTCGTTCTGCTTGTACTCGCCCGTGATCCGGATGACCGGCAAGCCGAGTGGGTCGGTCACGACCGGGTCTAGGTCTAGGTAGTTCGACTCGTAGGGGAGGGTGGTCTTCTGGATGTAAGTACTGTGTGATCGGTCGGCGTTCTCCTTGACAAAGGCTTTCCACGCAGACCCCCAGCTTGGTGCGCGGCCAAAAGTGCTCATCCCTGCGGCCGTGATAGGGCGTCGGTCCGACATCACCCACAGGTTGCCACCGCCGATAAAGTCCAGGTTGGTGTGGTCGAAGTTGTCGTCGGCCCAATCATCAATGGCAACACCTTGTGCTGGCAGCCCGTACCACGCCTTTAGATCAAACGGAAAGAGCGCCGAAACTCCTGCCCCTTGGTGATGGCTGAAATAGTGTTGGCCAACTTGTCCGTGATTGTTCGACAGCCCAAGGGGGGAGCTACCTGAAGTCGACAGTAAGAGGAGACGCACATTTTCATAGGTGTAGCTCGCCAGGAGTACGAACTTTGCTGGTTGGAAAAATTCTTCGCCGTGTTGGAGATAGGTCACCCCGATCGCTCGTCCTTCGGAATCCGTTTCAATTTTGGTGACATGTGCGTAGGTGACGACCTTAAGACGCCCGGTTGCTTCGGCTCGAGGGATTGTCGTAACCGCAGTCGAGTTCTTGGCGTCAACATGACAGCCGCCCTTATTGCAGAACCCGTGATACACGCAGCCTGAACGGTCTTGGTAACGTCGCGAATTAATCGCGGCAGGGCCAGGAAAGGGATGCCAGCCGAGACCTCGGGCTACCTCCGCCATTCGATTGAGGAAGCTGGTCCATCGAAGCGAAGGCATCGGGTACTCGCGTTGTCTCGGTCCCTCAAACGGGTTCCCACGCGGGTCAATCCCCCCGTTGATATTACCGGCCTGTCCTGAAACGCCGACTTCACGTTCGATGCGGTCGTAATATGGTTCAAGTTCGTCATAGCCAAAAGGCCAGTCTTCAATCGTGGTACCTGGCGGCAGACGCGACTTGCCGTATCGCTGTTGCGTCTTGCTGACGACCTGAAAATCCCAAGGGTTGAGTCGCCAGCTCTGACCCCAGTAGTGAAGCGAAGTGCCGCCGACGGCGTTCATCATGGGATGACTTTCGGCTTGGACCGCATCGACCGAACTATTCGGGCGGACGGTTGGTACCTCCCGGCTGGCTTTTTGGACTGCGAACGGCCAGTCGCGCACATTGTTGCGGATTTCGTCTGGGGCAAAATCACGGCGTGTTAGCCGACTGCCGGCTTCGAGTCCAACGACTTGGAGCCCGGCCTCGGTCAATGGGAGCGCTGCCCCGCCCCCAGCGGCGCCGAGTCCTACGATGATGACATCGGTGGTGGGCAACCTAGTCGCCATGCTGCGGGTCCCGGAGCGACTGCTGTGCACTTGCTTTGGTAAAGGTCGCCCAGTCATAGGCGGACCGGTGATTGGGCTGAAGTTCGCTCGCCTCTAAGCGCTGCTGAGCGGTTGGCGTAACCGCTGTGCGGACTCCCGGGTAGCCCAGCAGGTCCCAGCCAACGAAGTCATGGTTTCCGCCATAGTAGGGATCGCCGAACATGCCTTCGAGCACGTGCCTCCGCACCATGGCAAAAAATACCGATGAGGCCTCAGAGAATCCCGTTGCACTGCCAGCTTCCACCGCGGTTAATATCGTGACTCGGTCGGCTTGCGATAACTCGAGGAAAGATGTTCCATGGGCTAGCCGACAGTAGCGGTCAAAGTTGGCGAGACCCTCATGGTATTTGTTCTGGAAGCCTGATAGCGCGCTGCCGAGCCCGCGGTCAATATAGCGGACGATGCGGGCGTCACGTGCACCGGGTCCATGTTCATCGGCTGGGATCAATTCATCGACGATTGTTTCGAGCAACGTGACTTCGTCGGTGGTTAGGTGTTCGTAGCCTTCGGAGATCTGAGCTCCGGTTTTATCTGCTGCTGCCTTACGTCGCTCAGGGGTTGTTGCAACCGGCAAGACCGCTACTGTGGTAGCCGCGACCCCAGCGAGGGTAACGCTCGTTAGCAGGTCTCGCCTAGAGATGGTCTCGCGTGATTTCTTCGTCATCTCAACACTCCTCTGATCCTCTGCTTGAATCTTCGGGTCGGGTGAAATACCGGTCGCTTGTTACAAACGTATTTTCCAGGTCGAGGCGTCCCGTTGTTGCTTTTCTTAAAAGTCTCGTGCGAACCGTCGTTTGCAAGGCCTTGTCCTACAGTGCTGTTCCCACGAAGTTCTTGGCACGAAGGTTTCCCTGCTGTTTATCGCCTTGTGCCAACCCGACCGCCAGGCAGCTTGAACACGTAAAGCGCATTACCCGTAGCGGGATGACGGATGTCTGGCGTCAGAAGCCGCGGAACGTTCCGTGGGCTTCCTCCGCCTAGACCCGTTGAGATAGCGATGTACTGCTCACCATTCACTGTGAAAGTGATTGGGAAGCCTTGGACCGATGTGCCAAGCCGGGTCTCCCACAAGATTTTTCCAGTTTCGACATCATGTGCACGGAAGGACCGGTCCAGGTCACCCACGAACGCCAAGCCGCCAGCAGTCGTGAGGACGCCGGTTAGGAACGATGCACGTTGTTCCAAACTCCAGACCTCCTCTAGCGTTTGGACGTTGTAGGCAGCAAGCTTTCCTAAGTTACCGTCTGTTCCAGGCATTTCAAACCATTTCCGATCTGCCTGTGAGCCTCCAGACCCTGGTTCGAGCACCACCTCTCGGCCAGCAATTTCTAGACAGCTCTGACTTAATGGGATGATGAGTACTTCCGCTTCGGGACTGTAGGCCGTGGCCATCCAGTTGTGACCGCCGGCGGTGCTCGGGCAGACGGAAATCCACTGCGACACCTCAGCTGCGGCGATATCGGCACGATAGGTTACGTCACCGGTCACTGGGTCGATGTAATCAAACACGTTCTGAAACACCGTTTCCTTAAAATCGACAAACTCGCCAGTTTCTCGGTCTAGCTTCCAGAGGATGCCGTGCTTCCCGATTGTGAAGAGCAACTTTCGCCCTTCGACGTCTATGAGAACCTTTTCGAACACTTCGTCAAGGTCCAACGCTTCCCCGGGCACATGTTGTCGATACCAGACGATTGAACCATCGTCCGGATCAAGCGCAAGCGTAGAATTTGTATACAGTGCCGCGTCATGGACCGTGAGTCCGCGACTAGCTGGGACCCATGGTTTCGGTTGGGCAGTAGGCCAGTAGATTAGGTCCAGCGTGGGATCGTAACTTCCGGCGATCCATGAGTCGCCACCACCGCGAAGCGTAAGCGGTAAATCGCCCCACGTGTCCCCTCCAGGGTCACCAGGTCCCGCAATTGTGAAAGTCCGCCAGAGTTCTTCGCCCGTTTCGGCATCATGTGCGGTGATGAAACAACTTTCTTGCTGGAATCTTGCGCAGCCGTTGATACCGTTAATGACTTTTCCACGGACGACGATCGGCCCGCTCACATTTGTGTAACCCTGTCTGTAATCGGCGATTATTGTTTCCCAAACAACCTCGCCATTACGGGCGTCTATCGCAACCATAAAGGCGTCTTTTGTTGGCAAGAACACCTTGTTATTGTAGAAGCCGAGATTACGCATTGTGGTAAAGCCACGCTGCAGTTCGTTGGGTAACTCCCGCTGATATTCCCACAATAATGTTCCGGTCTCCGCGTCGAGCGCTTGGACGATGTTTCGGGGGTTGGGCAAGTACATCACACCGTCATACACGAGCGGTGTCGGCTGGTTAGTGCCCTCCGCCATTGCCCAAACCCAAGCGAGTCGAAGGTCGTGCACATTGTCGCGAGTCACCTGATCCAAGGGGCTATAACCCCAACCGTCATAAGTCCGTCGGAACATCAGCCAGTCACCCGCGTCGGGGTTGCGAAGATTTGCGTCGGTCACTGGGACGAATTCGGTAACTGTTTCATGTACAGTCGTGCGGTTGCTCGCGACGATCGGTGCACTCTCGGCATTCGACGTGTTTGAGGTTGTATCTGAATCTGGTGTCGTGGAAACACCCGCTTGGCCTGAGGACAGGAGGAAACCCGCACCCTCCAGGGCCAACGGTTCGTTTCCTGGCCCGATACCATTTGCTTGGAGGAGATAAGCAACGATATTGATGTAAGTGCGATCGGAGAGAGAACCTACTGCTTCAGGTGGCATTGTGGCTTTAACATACTCGAGCAAATCATTAACGCCCCGCTCCCCCCAAACGTTCAGGAAGTTCGCGCCTGCCAGTTCCGGCGCTTCGAAAGCTCCACTAAAGTCCGACATGTGGCACCCAGCACACTCCACTTGGTATGCAGTCTCGCCGGCCTCAGCTTGGGCTTGGGTATAGTGGGCCGCTTCCTGTGTTTCACCGTTCACGAAGCTGACAGGAAATCCGATGATGGTTAGAGTGAGTCCGATCCGAATTATAGGTTTCATGATCGATTACTCCGATGCCAGTATCCATCCACGCAGTTCCCCGCCAGGATTTCCCTCTGTATGTATCTGGATGTAATAGGAGCCTTCCAGTAGAGCTTGGACCTCTTCGTCCGTGAGGTGCACGCTGCCGCCTAGGACCCCGGTGGAACCTTTACTGACGGTCAACTGAAAAGCGATCGACCCCCGTTGACCTGCATGGCCCTGATGCACGTGCGCCGCAATGGCAGCAGAACTCATTCCCTCGAAACTGCCTGTCATAAACAGGCTGTTCTCGACCAGCACGGCACGAACGGCGCCGATACCTGAGGTGGTTTGTGCTGCTCGAGCATCGATCGGCACGACTGAAAGTCTCGCAGAAAACGTGTCGCCGGCTTGGGCAAGGATGTGTGTCGATCCAAATACCGCCCATATGCACGCTACTAGCGTGACGGTGCTGGCTCGTGTCATCGCATTTCCTCTCGTTTCATATTTCGCAAAACCGCTTTTCAGTGAGAAGCTGCCGCCCCTACCGTGCCGTTGCTTGATAGAGGATCGCATTGAACAGAATACGGAACGAGCTAAAGGGCTGTCCGCGCCACTGCGGTCTAAAGCCAAGGAGCACAATATGTCCGTTGCCGTGTCGCACATCGACGGCCGCAGCGTGGTCGTGCAGGTGATCTTCACCGAGCAGGTATCCTGACAGTAGTGGCGAGCCGGTCGAGGCATACCGCGCGAGGATCTTGCCTTCGAAGCCGTCCAGTGTGGTGAACGCGGGGCTTCGGCTAAAGAACACCGCACTCTGTGGGGCCATGCCGGCCGTGACCGGATGCAAGGTGTCGATTTCGACCTCGAGGAGCGAACCGCCGGCAAAGAACTCCGTCCGTGACAGTCCAGCGATCACGTTCTTCACGGGCAGATGCAGCGCCTCGATGGCGAAGTCGCTTGCGCTGTTCAGGCAAACGAGCGTGCCACCATCACGCACGAACCGGTCAATCGCGCGGACGCCCTCTAGGCCGATCCCACCGGCGTAGCGCGGGGGTACGACACCGTCCGAAAATCCGTCGATGATCGGAGTGCGCCCAGGGTCAGTCAGGATGATGACATCGTACCGCGTGCCGAGGTCGTCCGATCGGATGTCGACATTCCGTATATTCGTGAAATCAAATTCGAAACGCTCGAGCACCCAGCGCGTCCAGCCTTCATCCATACTTGGTACCCACGGACGGTGAAGACCAATCGCTGGCGGTGAGAGCGGAGCCCCTGACGGTGACGTGGCCGTCGCGCTGAGACGGAGGTCGGTCATAGTTTCGCGCGCGTCGCGGCTGAGTTGAGAGAGAATGAAAGATGCCCCGGAATCATCCTGGCGCAACCGAACCTCTCCGCCCGATCGCCATACTTGGTTGATAGCGCGGTAGGTGTTGAGGTGAGCCGCGTTAAGGGCAAAGGGGCCGTCGTTGGGGATGCCACCGGCGATCGGAACGAGGCCGGCGGCCACGGAGTTTGTATCGAATCCTACACCGGGGACGCTGTCGAACGGCGCGGCATCCTTGTTTGTTTCACCGTCACGCCAATCGACCACAGGACCTTCAACGAGGGTCATTACTGACCGCACCACATCCGTGAGCGGAGAGCGTGCCTCGACCACGCGAACATCCATTTGCTTCGGCAGCGTCCAGCCTGCAGCATCATAGGGTTGGTCGAGTGGCCCATCAGGGAATTCGCGGAGGTCTGGGTAGGTCTGAACCTCAAGCACTTGACGCACCAGCTCGGCGAACTCCTGGTTCATCGGAATGACCCATGTGCCGGGTTCATAGGTCATTTCTTCGAACGTGACGGCGGCTCGAAGCTCGTAGACCCGAATGCCGTTGAAGGCCAGTCGGCGGAGCAGTTCCACTGGCGCCATCGGGTCGCGCTGCGCGCGGGGCACGAAGTATGCGAACGGCGGCTCGGACTCATATTTCGCGATCGTGTCACGTCCGGCCTGATATCTGTTGTAGAGCAAGTCGTCCTTGTACTTGGCGGCAAAATCTAGCACCGACAGCGACGCGGTTTCCATATATTCGACCGCGTCGCGAAGTCGCCACCAGCCGCCGCGCCACGGGCTGGGGTAGAGCGATTCTGGGCGCAGCGTGCGCCGCCGTTCAGGAAAGTCCTGGACCGTGTAGAAGTGAGGCGTGGCGTATCGGTAGAGCGCCGTTTCCGTCCAGAACGATGCGCGGTTCTGCAGCATGGGCAGGTAGTCGACATACCCGGGATACCAAGCATCGTAGCCGGTACCCATGTGGGTGGCGCCAATCTGACCGCGTTCTTCCAGTCCCTGCGCCATGAGCATGCCAATCGTGTTGACCGTGCGCGACATCAGGGGGTGCACCCGCAAGCCGATCGGCTCGGCGAACGGTGGAAGCCAGATCCGCGTGGGAAATGGCGAGGATTGGTGCTGTGTGTACACGATCTGCGGCTCCCAGTGCTGCAGGGTCCTAGCGATGACGCGAGACTCGATCATGTTAAGCATGTAGGCGTCACGGTTGTTATCGTGGCCGACGTACTTCTGATAGAGCGCGGTTAACGGTGCGATTTCATAGGGTGTGCCGACATTGGATTGATACCAGGCGGCTACCATGTTCTGACCGTCAGGATTCAGGGTGGGCCAGAGCATGAAGATCACGTTATCGAGAATCGTCTGAATTTCCCGGTCATCGGTGCCCGTGAGCAGGTCATAGGCCAGCTGCATCGTGTGTTGGGCCGTGGCGACTTCAGTGGAGTGAACGCCGCCGTCGATGTGCACGATCGCCTTGCCCTCGCGCGCAAGCGCTCGAGCCTCGTCGTTGGTCAGGCCCTGCGGGTGCGCTAGCCGATGTGCGATCGTCCGATAGCGTTCGAGGTTCGCGAGGTTGTTGGAGGACGAAATGAGCGCCAGATAAAAGGGGCGTCCGAAAGATGTTTCGCCGACGTGGACCAGTGTCAACTGGTCGGTGGCTGCGTCGAGCCGTTCGAAGTAGGCGATCGAGTCATCATACGAAGCTAGGTGTAAATCGGCGCCGACGCTAAATCCAAGCACGGACTCTGGCGTTGGAATCTGCGCAATCGCTGGGATTGTCCACGCCATCAGTCCCAGCACGCAACCCCACACAGACAGCGCTCGTCTCATCACGGTAGACTCCTCGGGTTTATCCGAGCCGTCGCTCCACCTCATTGGCCCGGAATGATGGCGCGCCCGGCAGGATTCGAACCTGCGACCCTCGGCTTAGAAGGCCGATGCTCTATCCAACTGAGCTACGGGCGCACTTCTTGCGTCCTCGATCTTACAAGGGACGCCGGAAAACCACCATCTGAGTTACCATATTTTCTCATCCCGGTTTCGAAGCTCCATTTACTCGATGCCTGACTAATACTTCTGATGTTGGCAACCTGGTGATGAAGCCGCGAGCACAGTCGCACTTGAAACCCGATACGGTGCTAGTTTTCTATCCAGGCAATTAAAGGGCCACGGAACCGCCCCCGCCCACTCGCCAACGGAGGCCAATCTTGGTGTAGCTTGGGTCTCACACTTGAAGTCCAAGGTAATGCCTGCAGGTCGTTGATTGTCTTACCGGAGGGATCCTTGTCCGGTGAGGTACTGCCGGCCGCTCGTCGATAGAGGACTCTTCCGTGTTTCGTGTCCCATGCGGTGATGATGGCGTCAAGGTTCATTACCGACGGCCTAGGAATACTGTCATAGCCGTCCGGATGACTCCAGCCGAGGGTGTGCGCCAACTCATGCCGGTAAGTTCCAACGTCATCGGTCCACGCCATGTGGACCTCACTGCCCACCATCTCGCCGCTTGAGTAGCTGCAAGAAGCGGCATAGGAATAACGACCGCTAAAATCTGTGGTTCCGGCCGTCATGTAAGCGACTTTGATTTTGTTGGGTTGACCACAGGAATCCCGCTCAAGGATTGTCCCTGCAGCGTGGTCTTTGGTTGCAACACTGATGCCACTCATTACATCGGCTGTTAGTGATGGAATGTCAGAGCCGACCACACTCCGGATAGTCGTCTCAAACTCTGAGGGCGCGGCGATGTCAGTTGCTTCAAACTTCCTGCAGTGCTTGCCACCACCATCGGTTTCCAGACACTTCATTTCCTTAGTCCAGACCTCCACTGTAGGCGTCGCAACCCATCGTCGGGTACCCCTGGTTCCCTTGTCACGAAAGACATGATCGAAGAACGCTAAGTCAAAATAGTCTGTGTTGGTAGTGAGAAGATTGCGTCGTGCGATCGTGAGTGAGGACTGAACCTCGATTTCACTTTCACTTGTATGAAACCCGTTCGCTTGGATAACAACCGGGAAAATGCCTGTCTGTTCGACGGCGACCGCAAATCGACCGTTGGCGTCAGACGTCACGGCAGCAGTGTTGCCGATACGCACTACGGCGTTTTCGATCCACCCTTCCTGCAATAAATTTCCAATCCATCCGACCACGGTCCTTGTTGGAGTGACCGTAATGCTAACAGACGCGGTCTGTTCCCCATAGGTCGCGGTGATCGTGGTGGTGCCCGGTGCTTTGGCCCTTACTTGGTTCCAACCATCCGCAGGGTTCTGACCCGGTTCTATCCCGGCCACAGACACATCATTTGAGACCCATACAACTCCTGTTATGTCAATTTGTGGAATCTGCGCAAATGAGCCATCACTGTAGACGGCGGTGGCTGTGAGAGTCGCCTGTTGTCCGATGGCCAGGGTGGTTCTTGACGCGCTCGTAGAGAAACTCGTGATGGTCTTCTGTGGAGAAACCGGTGTTGGTGCGGTGGGGCTGGCTCCACTGCCTCCTCCACAGGCGGAACAGAGGACCGCGACCGCAATCAGACGGGTGTGGGGACCCATAAAACGTTTTCCGGTACTTAGCACAATACCGTTTGAGGCTAGGATTCTACCGCTATTAGCTACAGGCCGCGTCGAGGTTACATGGTGCTTGTGCCATAATCCCTTGGTTAAGAGGGGGTTTTTCATGCGTTTCAGCATTCTTGCACGTTACCCTTCAAGCGTCGGTCGCCGAGGCTTCCTAGAGCGAATGGCGCTTGGTGTCGGTCTAGTGGCGACCTGGCCGCCGGAATTGTCTGAGGGTTCTTCGGGTGGTGGCGTTCAAGGACAGGCTTATTCTCCTGATGCTAAGGTGGTGGTCTTTCAAGGTGATTCGGTCACCGACGCTGGCCGAAATCGTGACCGAGTCGACCCCAACCATCCTACGGGTCTCGGCAGTGGATATGCGGGCATGGCTACAGGTGAATTGCTTGGGAGTGGGCCCGGTAGCCCTTGGCATTGTTATAACCGTGGGGTGAGTGGCGACAAAGTTTTTCAGTTAGCGGCGCGGTGGCAACAGGATTGTCTAGACCTCAGGCCCGACGTTCTTAGTATCCTCATTGGCGTGAACGATTTCTGGCACACATTGAGCAGCGGGTACGACGGGACAGTGGGAATCTACGAACGGGACTACCGTGCGCTACTAAACCGGACACGGGCAACGCTGCCGGACGTTACCTTCATCATCGGTGAGCCGTTTGCCGTCACGGGCGGTACGGCGCTAGCCGATGCGTGGTATCCGGCCTATGCTGACTATCAAGCGGCCGCTAGGCGTGTCGCGGATGACTACGGGGCAGTCTGGATCCCGTATCAGTCAATCTTCGATGAGGCATTGGAGAAGGCCCCGGTGGATCATTGGTGTCCGGATGGTGTGCATCCGGCGCCTGCGGGAAACTATCTCATGGCCCAGGCCTGGCTTGACGCGTTCCGGACCGTGGATTCGGACTAGCCCTGTCTCAAGAGGCTTCCGTTGGCTTGGCTAGACCTACGTCATGGATGCATTAGAGTGGATACAGGTGCGGTTCCGTTGAAACTAGAGAGCATAGACCGATGGTGACCATTCGAGCGGAGCGAGACGATGACCACCGCGCGGTGTTTGAGTTAAATCAGGACGTGTTTGCTACCGACGCAGAAGCACGGTTGGTGGATGCGCTTCGTCGTGAAGCTATTCCGACGATTTCAATGGTTGCTGAGGTCGACGACGCGATTATTGGCCACATCTTCTTCTCGCCCGTGACAGTAGGAGGCAGGGGAGGAGACCTTCGGATGATGGGTTTGGCGCCGATGGCCGTGCAAGAAAAATTCCAACGGCAAGGAATCGGACGGCAGCTGGTGGAGAAGGGGCTCAAGACGTGTCAGGAAGCAGGCACGGACCTAGTGTTTGTCCTTGGCCACCCTGATTACTATCCGAAGGTTGGTTTCCAGCCTGTTGCCTCGCTAGGTTTGCACTACGCCGACCCGAAGCTTGATGTCTGCTTTTTTGTTAAGGAACTGAAAGCCGAAGCACTCCAGGGCGTGGTGGGCACTGTCGCTTACCATCCAGTGTTCGACCGCGCATTTGAGGTTTGAAGGATCGCGCGAGGGTTCTCGGCTCCCATCACTACCTCCGATTTGCCCCACGATGCGCTGAAGCGAGTGTTTCTAAATGGTTCCGTAGCGCATTACGGACATAGTCCTGAAGGTCGTCCACGTCGCTGATTCCAAGTGAGTGTACATGCCAGGTGGAAGCCATTACTGTTTCACCATTAGTTAGTCTGGCAGGCTGGAAGAGTTGCAATAAGAGGCTCACAGCGAAGCCGTCGGAGATCCTCGCTGGATTCAGAGTCACGGAGAGGTAGGTAGTTCCGTTGGACTCTTCGTCGGGTAACGGTTCGATGTCAAGCTGGTCAAGGCGCTCCTCAACGGTATCGCGGACGAAGTCGGCATCTACCCCGCGTCGGGCGGCTCCCGGATTTCTTGCCATTGCCACCTCGACTCGTAGTGCCTCGAGTTCTCTCAAGGAATCCTGTGGTGTCCCAACCTGGGCGACGCTTGAGGAGGCACCCAAGAGAATACCGAAGATTCCGATCGTGACTACTCGACTTTGCATCTCGACTCCTTGCTAGGCTCCCCGGGTCGACAGTGCAACGGGAGCCCATTGGCATGCGACGCCAAGGATAATGATACCTACCCTTATAGCTGATGCCAGTTTCCACCGAGAAACTGGTTAGGGCAAACAACAGCACGTCGCAGGAGGTCTCATGAAGGACGGCAAATCCCATCCGATTACGCTGGAATCGGCCCAGGTGAAATTCTCGGAAGATATGGTTCAATAACATGGGCTACCCGATATAAGCAAGGCTGTTCGGTGCTTAATCGACTTCGCTCGAGCTAACCCTGACAAACAGGCCGATATTTTTGCGGAATTCAGGTGTCACGATTGTTAAGTACATTATTTAATATTATATAAATGTAAGAATTATAAAATTGATAACTACGCTGGTTGCGGTATAAGCTGGGCTCTTGGCTGTGGCCTACAGGCTACAGACTGCGATGTTTCTTGCCGTTGACTGGTTTCTTGGTTCTCGATGCGATCTGGTGATGTCGCACCCGTCACTCGTGCTGGTTGGGAACGAAGTGGTCACTGTTAAGGTCGGCACAGCCGTGTCGGGTGCCACAGATGGGATGATGTAGCCGTTGTCCAGATGAGATTAAAGACTCAGGTCATCATCCAGGAGCGGGTGATGGCCTTTTTTCGTAATTGTGCCTGCAAGGAATGGGAAATCTGATGAGTAATACGGCCGCCACTCGTCGAAGTGCTGCGCTGACCGAAGGGCCGAGTCGAGCACCAGCTCGAGCGATGTTCAAGGCCGTCGGGTTTGATGACGCTGCGCTACAGAAGCCGCTGATCGGCGTGGCCAACACCTGGATCGAGATTGGTCCGTGTAATTTCCATCTTCGGCAACTTGCTGACCAGGTCAAGCGTGGTATCCGTGAAGCGGGTGGCACTCCAATGGAGTTCAACACGGTGTCGATCTCCGATGGCATCACAATGGGCAGTGAAGGGATGCGCGCCTCACTGGTTAGTCGCGAGGTGATTGCTGATTCCATCGAGTTGGTTGTACGTGGAAATCAATTTGACGGGGTAGTCGTGCTGGTCGGTTGCGATAAGACAATTCCCGGCGGGGTGATGGCGTTGGCGAGGCTTAACATTCCTGGGGTGATTCTGTACGGTGGTTCGATTGCTCCAGGCACTTGGGAAGGACGCGACGTTACGATTCAGGACGTCTTTGAAGCGGTTGGTGCGCACGGGGCTGGCAAGATTACCGACACACAGTTAAAAACGCTGGAGGACCAGGCGTGTCCTGGGGCCGGTGCGTGCGGCGGACAATTCACGGCGAACACGATGGCGACGGTTTGCGAGTTCCTTGGTATTTCGCCGATGGGCTCAGCGAGTGTTCCAGCGACTGACACAGGCAAGGATGCGGTGGCGGAACGGGCGGGTCAACTTGTAATGGGAGTGCTTAGCCGAGGCGATACCGCACGGAAGATTCTGACGAAGGACGCAATTGAGAACGCTATCGCAGCAGTAGCGGCTACCGGTGGGTCGACGAACGCGGTATTGCACTTACTTGCCATCGCCCACGAGGCGGAGGTTTCGCTCACGCTAGAAGATTTTGACCGGATCAGTAGGCAGGTGCCTTTACTCGCTGACCTCAAGCCGGCCGGGAAGTTCGTGGCAACCGATCTCTATCGCGCCGGTGGTATCACTTTAGTGGCGAAGAGACTCCTCAATGCGGGTTTGTTGCACCGAAATGCGCTTACGGTGACTGGTAGAACGCTTGGGGATGAAGCGTCAGATGCTCAAGAAACGCCAGGGCAGGAAGTGGTAAAGCCATTTGATAGCCCACTCAAGCCTACTGGGGGGCTGGTCATATTGCGTGGGAATCTTGCTCCGGATGGCTGTGTCGTGAAAGTAGCTGGCTACACCACGGTTCACCACTGTGGTCCGGCCAAGGTTTTCGACAGTGAAGAGGCCGCCTTTGACGCGGTTGGGCGGGGTGGAATTGTGGCCGGTGACGTGGTGGTAATTCGAAATGAGGGACCAAAGGGTGGGCCCGGGATGCGCGAAATGCTTGCCGTGACGGCGGCCATTGTGGGTGCTGGGCTCGGCGACTCCGTTGCGCTACTCACCGACGGGCGATTTTCGGGTGCCACACATGGTCTGATGGCTGGCCATGTCGCACCCGAAGCTGTTGATGGTGGACCGATCGCAGCGGTTCGAGATGGTGACACTGTTGTGTTTGATATTGAAAAACGCATGCTCAACGTGGAGCTAAGCGACGATGAAATCGCGAAGCGGGTGCAGGCGTGGCAGCGACTGGCGCCACGCTACGCAACCGGTGTAATGGCAAAATATGCTCGACTGGTTACCTCGGCTGCGACGGGGGCGGTCACGTAATCTAGTCCAATTGAGCGCGCTGGTGCTTAGTGCCAGTGGAGGCAGTCATGAAACGAACAGGTGCGCAAATTCTCTGGGAAGCTTTAGGTCGTGAGGGTGTTTCGACCGTTTTTGGATACCCGGGCGGCGCTATTCTGCCCGCTTATGACGCGCTGCTCGAGTTTCCGTTGAAGCACGTGCTCGTTCGTCACGAGCAGGGTGCGACACACATGGCCGACGGCTATGCGCGTGCGGGTGGTGGTGTCGGCGTGGCGGTTGCCACGTCTGGACCAGGGGCGACCAACATGGTGACCGGTATCGCAACGGCAATGATGGATTCGTCGCCAATTGTCTGTATCACAGGACAGGTCGGCAGTAAGTTGATCGGCTCTGACGCGTTCCAAGAAACTGATATCACGGGTGTGACGTTACCGATTACGAAACATAACTACTTGATTTCTAGGGCGCAGGACGTTGCTAGGACAGTTAAGGAAGCGTTTTACGTTGCAAAATCCGGCCGGCCTGGACCTGTATTGATCGATATTACAAAGGACGCCCAACAGGCGAGTTGTGAGGTTGAGTGGGACGACTCAGAGGTGAAGTTATCAGGCTATCGCCCTGATTTGCGTGCGACCCGAGAGATTTATCAGCAGGCGATTGACATGATCAATGATGCCAAGCGTCCCATTATCTTCGCTGGTCACGGCATCATGTTGTCGGGTGCGATGGATGTCGTGCGTAGTGTGGCCGAACATGCCAACATTCCGGTCGCAATGACGCTCTTGGGAATTGGCTCTCTACCGGCGCAGCATCCGTTGAACCTTGGCATGATGGGAATGCATGGCGAGGTGTGGGTGAACTCAGCAATTCAGGAAGCGGACCTAATACTGGGGTTTGGCATGCGGTTCGATGATCGGGTTACAGGCAACTTGGCAACTTATGCGCCGAACGCCAAGAAAATCCATATCGATATCGACCCAGCCGAATTTAATAAGAACGTCAAGGTTGACGTCGCCCTAGCTGGTGACCTACGCGTCGTGCTTGAGGAAATGCTACCGCATATTTCGAAAGGTGACCGATCGGCGTGGCTCGGGACGATCGATGAGATGAAGGGTAATGTAGCGGTACGGGATATCCAGAACTTACCCGATAGTGGGCACCTCTACGCTGCGCATGTCATTAATGATCTCTGGCGAGTGACTGAGGGGAACGCCGTTGTTGTGACCGACGTCGGTCAGCACCAAATGTGGGAGGCGCAGTACTACAAGCATGAACATCCGCGGTCACTGATTACTTCAGGCGGGCTTGGCACGATGGGCTTCGCGTTGCCCGCGGCGGTTGGTGCAAAGTTCGCATGTCCTGAGAAAGAGGTCTGGGCAGTCGTTGGCGATGGTGGCTTTCAGATGACCCAGGCTGAACTGTCGACGATCGCACAGGAACAGGTGAAGGTGAATATAGCGATCATTAATAACGGTTATCTCGGCATGGTGCGACAATGGCAAGAGTTCTTTTATGAGCGACGGTATGCAGCGACACCGCTGATTAATCCTGACTTCGTGAAGCTGGCCGAGGCCCACGGTCTGAGTGGCATTGCGGTGACAGAGCGTGCTGGCGTTGTGCCTGGAGTCGAGGCCGCCCGTGAGCAGGCTGGCGCTGTGGTGCTCGACTTCAAGGTCGAACAAGAAGATTCGGTGTTTCCTATGGTACCTGCTGGTGCTGATCTCGATGAAATGATCCGGCGACCGAGCCCGATCGTGGAGACTGCGGCGGACGCGTAGGAGAATAAGCAGCGTCTTGGTCAACCTCCTAGCGATGCACACATAAGGACAGGAAAGACAGTTATGCGCCATACGTTCGCCGTCTACGTCGAAGACCTCCCTGGAGTACTGAATCGGGTCGCTTCACTCTTCCGGCGCCGTGCGTTCAACATCGAGTCGCTTACGGTTGGCCATACCGAAACTGCTGGAGTGTCGCGGATGACAATTGTTGTCGACACGGACGAGCATGGTGCGCGACGCCTTGAGGCGAACCTCTATAAGTTGGTGAATGTGCTGCGAGTCGACGACATCACGCTGCGACCGTCGGTGGAGCGGGACTTGGCAATGATCAAAGTTTTGGCCACGCCTGAGTCGCGTACGCACATCATGCAGCTTGTGGACGTTTTTCGCGCTCGGGTGATAGATGTTGCGCCGGATTCGGTAATCATTGAGACGACGGGCACTGAGGACAAGATAGATGGCTTGGTCGAGGTGCTCAAGCAGTATGGCGTCATCGAGATGGTGCGTACTGGATGTGTGGCCATGGCGCGCGGGCCAAGGCTCGGAGGGTTAGGTGATGTAGCCGAGCGCGCGAGTGGGTTGGGAGACGAAACGTCAACCGACGACAATAACGTTTCGTATTCGGTGTAATTACGGTTCATTTGATTTTTTATTTTTTGTGAGGCGTTGACGAATGGCAAAGATTTACTACGAAAATTCTGCGGATATAGGACTGATTCAGGCGAGGAAAGTAGCAATAATCGGCTATGGGTCACAGGGGCATGCGCACGCACTGAACCTCAAGGATAGTGGAGTTAGCGTAAAGGTAGGGCTCCATGAAGGTAGCAAGTCGCGGGCGAAAGCTGAAGAAGCTGGCGTGGAGGTCACATCGGTAGCTGAAGCAGCGAAGTGGGCTGACGTGGTCATGATTCTGGCGCCGGACACCTCCCAACCGAGGATTTATCAGGACTCCATTGCTCCGCATCTGACCGCTGGCAAGATGCTTATGTTTGGCCACGGTTTCAACATTCGTTTTAAGACGATTGCTCCTCCGGCCAATGTTGACGTTTCAATGATTGCCCCGAAGGCTCCTGGGCATCGAGTGCGGGAGGTCTATCTTGAAGGTGGTGGGACACCGGCACTATTAGCGGTTGAGCAAGATGCCACAGGTGACGCGAAAGCGCTAGCCCTGGCCTATGCAAAAGGGCTGGGTGTGACCCGTGCGGGTGTCATCGAGACAACTTTTAAGGAGGAAACGGAGACTGACCTGTTCGGTGAGCAGGCGGTGCTGTGTGGCGGAGTGAGTGCGCTGGTCAAAGCGGCGTTTGGAACGCTAGTCGAGGCGGGTTACCAACCGGAAATTGCCTACTTCGAGTGTATGCATGAGTTGAAGCTGATTGTTGATTTGATGTACCGCGGTGGCCTGAATTACATGCGTTACTCGGTTAGCGATACGGCTGAGCACGGCGACTATACAGGCGGTCCCCGCGTAGTCACCGATGCGACTCGAGAAGCGATGCGTAAAATGTTAGCCGAGATCCAAGATGGCACCTATGCTAAGAACTGGATCACGGAAGACGCGAACGGTCGCCCATGGTTCAATGAGGTTCGCACGCAAGAGCAGACCCAGCAGATCGAGGAGGTGGGCGATGCTCTGCGAAAGATGATGCCCTTTCTTGACGCTGTGACCATTGCCCCAGGGAACTAAGAAATCTCCGCTCTAACGGCTATCGCTCAAACCGTGCCCCAAGACTGAACTTGGTATGATGGCAGGCCATGAGGAGTTGTTGTTTCCGTTGGTCAGCAGTTTTGATCTTGGCGGTCGTCACTGCCTACGCAGGCGGTCGTGTCGTAACCGCCCAAGACTCGCCTTTTGATCTCCTAATTATCAACGGCCGAATCATGGACGGTACGGGTAATCCGTGGCGTCGAGCCGATATCGGTGTTCGTGATGGTCGGATAGCAGCCATTGGGTTGTTGGGCGATGCTAGGGCCGAACGCCGGATCGATGCCGGCGGTCAACTGGTGACCCCAGGATTTATTGATGTTCACTCACATGCCGGGGAGGGTTTGGCGCGTGAGGGACTCGGTCAGGGGAAGCCGTTGCTGGCGCAAGGGATCACCACCGTTGTCGCAAATCCTGACGGTGGGGGACCAGTTGATCTAGACCAACAACGCCAGTTGTTGGAGTCAAATGGTCTTGGTTTAAATGTCGCACTCCTGATCGGCCATGCTGCGGTGAGGCGTGATGTGCTCGCAATGGCTGACCGCACACCGACCGAAGAGGAAATGGTCGAGATGCAACGGCTCGTGCGACGCGGTATGGAGGCCGGCGCTTACGGGCTCTCCAGTGGACTGTTCTACGCGCCGGGCAGCTATGCGACAACAGAGGAGATTGTTGCACTCGGGTCAGTCGTAGCCGAGTTCGGGGGACTTTATACGAGCCACATTCGTGACGAGTCCAACTATACGGTCGGTCTCGTTGCCGCGGTGAATGAGGTGATTGAGATTGCTGAAGCAAACGGCATGCTCGGCATTGTTAGCCATATGAAGGCATTAGGGCCTGATAACTGGGGGCTTTCAGTTGCTGCGACGACTCGGCTCGATGAGGCACGACGACGCGGAGTTGAAGTGTATGCCGATCAGTATCCGTATGAAGCGTCTTCCACCGGTCTGTCGGCAGCGCTCCTACCGCGCTGGGCACAAGTGGGTGGTCCAGATCAGCTTAGACGACGACTAGCCGATTCGGAGACTCGGATACGTGTTGTTAAGGAAATGCGTGACAACCTTCGGCGTCGTGGTGGTGCTGAGGCGATCGCTGTCTCCTTCTATCAGGCCGATCCTCAGCTAGAGGGGAAGACGCTCTCAGAAATTGCCGAGGAGCGCGGCCAACCGGCTGTCGAGACGGCTCTCGACCTGATCGCCCGCGGCCGGGTTTCGATTATCTCATTCAACATGTCTGAGCGGGACATCGCTCACATCATGCAGCAGCCCTACACGATGACCTCAAGTGATGGCGGGCTGGTACCTATGGGTGCCGGTCGGCCGCACCCGCGTAACTACGGTGCTTTCGCACGAAAACTGGCCCGCTACGTTCGCGAGCGCGAGGTCGTGTCCTTAGAGTTCGCCGTGCGGTCGATGACATCGCTACCGGCGGCGGTGTTTGGCTTGCAGGACCGTGGTGTCTTACGGATTGGTGCTTGGGCTGACATAGTGATCTTTGACCCGGCTGTGATCCAGGATCGAGCGACCTATACGGATCCGCATCAGCTGGCCGAGGGAATCGATGCGGTTGTCGTGAACGGTATCGTCGTCCGTCAGGATGGGCGATTTGTTGATACGCGACCGGGTCAAGTCTTAAGGAAATGAAATAATCCTAAGCATGCCAAACAGATGGTTGTAGTTAGGCAGGCTGGATATGGGAGGCTAGGAGTTTCCCCGCGGCTGAACGAAACTCGTCGGTCCACGCGTGGCCGCCGTCAAATACGACCGACTCCACAGTCGCGCCGCATGACGTGAGAAATGACAGATCGGCGTCGTAGCGCTCCTGCGTAAACCATTCATCGCGTACTCCTCGGCCGATAAGTGTCGGCGGAAGGTCGAGGCTACCTGCCTGCCGAAGTTCGGGCGGAATGTCCCCTGCTAACACAATGAGACCATCCGACTGATGTCTAATGGCAGAGGCAACGCGGTAGGCCATTGAAGCGCCTTGAGAAAACCCTTCAAACACCATGCAACCATTGGTGTCGTGATGTTCCAAGATTTCCTCGACCACTCGATCGATATACCGCAAGTTATCCGCAATTGCCTGCTCCCGGCAAAGCTTGGTCATCCAGCTTGCGACGACGTGTTGGTGTGTTCGGTCGTAGAACCAATGCAGCGCCTGAACGGAGACCACTAACCATGCTGCTATGCCGGGAATCCGTTCAAGCTGACGCAGATGTACGTCGGCGTTTTCTCCGTAACCATGGAAGCCGATGAGAAGTGGGTGAGGCCCTTCGGTATCGGGAAGACGTAGGAGATATCTTCCCTGGGTAGTGGCACTGACCTTCTTGACGGTTGGGTCAGGGTTCGTCATGTGTTACTACCGACGGTCATAGTCAGTTAGTGCTTCAATCAGCACTTGGCCATCTGGTCTAGCGAGCGTGATACCGGCTAAAAAGGCTAGAGTCGGAGCGATATCCTCAGGCGCTGCGATACTTGAGTAAAGTCCAGGAATAACCCCTGGGCCCGCGAGGACGAGCGGTACACGTGTGTCGTAGTCGTAGCCAGTACCATGATCGGCGGCGCGGATCCATGTGTACCAGTAGGGTTTCGGAATGATGACTAAATCGCCGCTTCTTCCACGGTAGTAGCTGCGCGCTACCTGTTGGGTGATTTTGTCGCTAAATGGGCCAGGGTGAAGCTCCTCACCGCGGTAGACGCGTTCAATGCCGGGATATTGTTCGAGAGCGTCGATAACAGCCGCCAGCGTTTTAGGGTTCTCGAGCATTTGGTTATAGACGCCTGGTGCGAAGTAGAACTCGATATGAGTCATTCCAACGGCATACTGGCCGGGTCCTAAGATTGATTCGAGTTTGTCATTGACGTGGGCAATTACATCGCGGCGGTTGATCCGGCCAGCATCGATTCCCATTTCGGTGGCGTGCTCAGGGACCTGTCCGAGTCCGTGGTCTGCCGATAGAGCGACGACGTATCGGTCTCGTCCCACCTTGCGATCGAGATGGTCAAGGAGACGGCCAATTGTCCGGTCGAGTCGGAGATAAATGTCCTGAACCTCCGCGCTGTGTGGACCGAAGTCGTGGCCTACGTAATCGGGAGCAGAAAAGCCCACAGCTAAGTAGTCTGTACCTGCGCCGGCGCCAAGTGAGAGAGTATCTACCGCTGCGCTAGCGAGACCCGCCACGTATTCGTCTGCCCATGGACTGCGTCGCCACGCGTTGTAAAATTCTCGGTCTGGCGTGTCCCCCATGGCATGTGCGAAGTTTTCATTTTCCACCGAGGCGGTCCTTGCCTGATCAGGTAAGGGTGTCCACACGCCCCCGAGGACATCTTCAACTGGATGAGCCAGGATGTAGTCAGCGATGAACGGAACCGGTGCGTCCGTGAATGCCGTGGATGTCGTCCAGACGTTTCCTGCATCAAACCACGCGACGGCATCACCGCCTTGGCCAGCCAAAGGCACGGCGGCACGCGCTTTAACGGCAAAGGCTGCGACCTGTGCTGGCGGGTCGTTCTGTAAACGGAGTTCGTCAGCTAGGGTCGGCATCAACATGCTAGCTGGACCATGTTGTTCCCTGGCGTCAGGCCCATAGGATATGGTCACGACGTTGTCATCGGCCGTGCAACGGACGCGCTGTCCTGCCGTAGGGTCCCACCAGCCGTCCAGTATCATGCCGTGTGTTCGCGGAATGGTGCCGGTCGCAATTGTTGCGTGGCCCGCGCAGGTCAACGTGCCGAAGTAAGAATGCTTGGCCTCGCGAAAGACGGCGCCTTCGTCGAGCAGGCGGCGAAGGCCTGCGCTCCACTGATCACCGTAGCGTTCGAATGAGTCACTACGCATCTGGTCCACCACGAGGATGACAATCAACGACGGTGGTGGAGTCTGGGCGCTGAGTGACCCGGCGATCAAGCTGACAAGAACTAATACCAGGCCGGTGAATGTATGCGTGCGCAGAACGTGCATCCAGAACATCGAGTAATTGAGATTGGCGTCTCTGGATTATACCTCGCGCTGCGACTCTCGAGACACGACCCTTGTGTCAGAATTAGCGGCGCCCATTATTTTTTACACGGGCGTGCGAGCAATTGTCTATCGGTCGGCCCAGTCGAAGAAGTTTTAGTTCCCTGAAGTCGTCAGATCGAGTACCGATTACAATTGTGTAAGCTATTGGGCGGTGACTACAAGGAGTTTGCCTGATGCATAAAACTGAAATGCCTAGCTTAGCGGAGGTCCTGCCAGGCCATGCCGAGCCGATGTATGTACCCGAAACGCATTTCATCAACGGAAACCGTTTGTTGCCACCGTTCCCAGTTGGGTTCCAGTTAGCCATGTTCGGCCTTGGATGTTTCTGGGGAGGGGAGAAGGCATTCTGGGGCCTGCCTGGCGTGTACTCGACAATGGTCGGTTACGCTGGAGGTTCGACAGCCAATGCGACGTACTCGGAAGTGTGTACTGGACGCACAGGCCATAACGAGGTGGTCAGAATAGTCTTTGATGCGACAACGATCACATATGAGGCACTGCTTCGAACGTTCTGGGAATCACACGACCCGACTCAGGGTATGCGACAGGGAAACGATGTCGGCACTCAGTATCGCTCAGGAATTTACGTCTATGACGCGAGCCAACAGCACCAAGCTGAGGCGACGCTCGTGGCTTACCTTGGTGCGCTCACCGCCGCTGGCCGCAGTACGCCGATCACGACTGAGATCGTTGAGGCGCCAGACTTCTATTATGCTGAAGAATACCACCAGCAGTACCTGGCGAAGAATCCCAACGGTTACTGTGGTCACGGGGGGACCGGTGTAGTGTGTCCATCTACTACACTCTAAACCGGCTTGACTTGCGGATTATCGCGTGGCCAATGACCTGGTAGGCTGAATGGGGTGCTTCACCTCACCTCAACGTTTCAAGCCGGCTCCGACGTCGATTTTGACCTCCACCAGAAACCTTCGAAAGTTTGAATAAGTCGCCTCACCGTTGACCTCGATACTGCGGCGAGCGAGTCGTTCACGTGTCGTGATTGGCCGTAGGCGAACGAGATAGCGCTCTGTCATTTTCGCAGGCACGAGGATGCCAAGTGTATCGTCTGGACGATAGGTCACGCGCATTTCGATCTCTAAATCGACAGCGTCGTCTTCGGTACGAAAATCTGTTTGAATAACGCGCCCGGTTGACGGTTCGATCCACACCTTGCCGTGGCCCAAAAGGTCCTTACCGTTACCGCCCGTGATAAGAGCGGGTGGCTTGTTTTCTTCGAATTCAATCTCCCACGTGTTGATTTCTCCAATGCGCTGATTGTCATCCTTTCGGAACTCGAAGCGCGGTTGTTCTGTGACGGAAAGGACTTGTAGTGCCATCGTTGGCACGTTGGTATTACGAGTGATCGCTCCAATGTTAAAACGGGCACTCTCAGCCATGAGTCGTCGCCGTAGCTGCCCTGTAATTCTCGGTGATTTCAGGAAAAGCTCCTCTAAGCGCTGCTGTCGGTCCGGGACCTCTTTTCCATCGACCTTAATGACGTCTCGGAAGGCCAGCCAGGGCTCCTGTAGTCCAGGAGTGCTCAGGACTAACAGGTCTGAAACCATCCGGCGGGTCAGCCTGCCGTCAGACACTTGAAGGTAATGTTCTTCAGCGATCACACTGCCGAGGTCAGTTTGATATCGATCGACGTAGGCGGCTGCCCGCTCCAGCACGGTTTCAAGGGTCGGTTCTTGTGCTGCGCTAATCAGTGGAAACACTGCAACGATCGCCGCCATGGTGAAGAGTCGCGGTATTCGATCACTGTTCATGCTAGCGGCCTTTGGTGGTGTGGGATGGCCACCGGAAATGGTCGGGGCGCCCGGATTTGAACCGAGGACCTCCTGCTCCCAAAGCAGGCGCGATACCAGGCTACGCCACGCCCCGTTGACAACTGATTCTACTGGGTTTAACGCCTAACAGCTAGAAGCGTCGGGTCATCGGGTAACCGAGTTCGACTTGACGATGAAACAACGCAGGGACGCGAGGCTTTATGTTTCCCATAACGCTGTGTTAGTGGCTAGGTAATTACGCAGGGCACGCACTGCTTTTCCTCGATGGCTGACAGCAGCTTTTTCTTCTCTTGAGACCTCAGCTAGGGTCTTGCCATAGGGAGGGTAGTGAAAGATCGGATCGTAGCCGAAGCCTGCCGCTCCCGACGGTTCATCAGCGACCTGGCCTTCGACGATTCCGCGGGTCTCAAACAGGATGTTTGAACCACGTACCACAACCAATGCGCACACGAACCTCGCCCGGCATCTTAACCGTTCCGCATTTGCCAGTCGGGTATAGATCGCCTTGAACCTCTCAGAATAACTATCGCCGTTGAACCGCGCTGAATGGACGCCTGGCTCTCCGTTCAATCCGTCAATCTCTAGTCCAGAATCTTCTGCTAGGGTCAACTGCCCGGTCGCGGCCGCGTAATGCAGTGCCTTTTCACGGGCGTTCGCGACGAACGTGTCACCGGTTTCATCGGGCACAATTACGGGTGGGAAGTCGCTGAGCGAGACGAGGTCGACGTCGAGTCCGGTCAAAATGGAACGAATTTCACTGAGCTTGTGAGCGTTGGTTGTAGCCACCAAGAGTTGCATCGGACTGCTACATCATGCCTTCGTGAGGTAAGCACCAACGATTTCACGCTGTTGCTCGATGAGTTGCCGGATGCCCTCGTCTGCCAAGCTAAGTAGTTGGTTTAGGGTGTCTCGTTCGAAAGGGGCACCTTCAGCAGTGCCTTGGACTTCGATGAAGCGGCCATCACCAGTCTTTATGATGTTCATGTCGACCTCGGCCACCGAATCTTCGCTGTAAGCGAGGTCGAGCATCGGCACACCTGCTACGACTCCGACGCTTGTTGCGGCGACGTGGTCGAGCACCGGCATCGATGTAATCTGGCCCCGTTCTCGCATGCCTTGGACGGCGAGCACGAGAGCCACGAAGCCTCCGGTGATAGCGGCAGTACGGGTGCCACCGTCTGCCTGAATGACATCACAATCGATCCAAACAGTACGTTCACCGAGGGCTTCGAGTTTTGACACTGCACGTAGCGACCGACCGATGAGTCTTTGAATTTCGTGAGTACGACCGCCCACTTTTCCTTTTGTTGATTCCCGGGTCGAACGTGTTGTTGTGGCCCGCGGAAGCATACTGTACTCCGCTGTTATCCAACCCTTACCACTATTACGGAGAAACGGCGGAACTCGATCTTCGACGCTGGCACTGCAAATCACGCGGGTACGCCCGACTTCAATCAGTACGGACCCTTCAGCATGGAGGAGATAATTTGGCCTGAGTTGTGTTGGACGAAGCTCGTCTGGCCGACGTGCGTCCTCTCGGGTTGGAATCGTCATTAGCGTGTCATGAAAACGGTCAGGGGACTGTGATATCACCGACCTCAGGTGATGCTAGATCAACCCATTCCGCTCGCGGTGTTATGGGACGCCTGAGGTCAACGTGACCGGCGAGTGTATCCACTTCCCGTCCTTCGATCAATATTTGTACCGCCCGGATGCTCGGTACGTTGACAGTGACCGCATTGACGATCGTGTAGACAGTCAGTAATTCGCCCAAGGAACCACCGGAGTGTTTGGAACTGATTTCTCGGCTCAAATTAACAAAGGCATCGCCGCGGTCAGTGAGGTAGACCGCACGGACCAATGTTCCTTCGGGTATTGTTGAAGTTAGCGGCGGTTCAACTCCGAGAAACTGTGCTTCGAGGACATGACGGGCCTGTTCTACCGGCGCATCGCCCTCGACCACATTGCGCTCGACCCCCATCAGTCGCTCGCCATCGTCAGAGACATAAAATAACGTTGCCGTGGTTAGTCGGGCCAGCTCGGTGGGCGCTTCACGTGGTACCATCGCCTCTGTGTCTTGGTTGTTTTCGTAGAGGTCGGGTACCGTGACGAAAAGCACCCACGCACTGAACATCCCAGCTGCGACCACGACCAAGAGCCAGCGCCATCCTCGGGTGGTCACGGTTCCTCCCAAAATGCGTTACCGACCTCAGGACTAATCGGTTGTTCGACGTGGACCCGAAAGCCGACGACGCTTTCAAAGAGTGCCTGGACCAAAGTTTCCCGAAAGGAGCCCGAGGTTAGCTTCTGCTCCTCATTAGGATTCGACAGAAAACCCAATTCTACTAGCACTGCCGGCATATTTGCGCCAGTCAGGACTCGAAGTGGAGCAGCCTGCGACCGACTCGGTCTGACATCGACCAGAGTGCGCAATTGCGCATCAACAATCGCCGCGAACATCGCTGATTGGTCTATGTGGCTGATTTGCGCCATTTCCCATGACACAGCTTCGATGTTACGCAAGCCACCACCTAACACTGAGACACTCCGATTGTCAGAGCCTTCTCGAGAAGTTCCGCTTGCGTCGTCGAGACTCAGATACGAGACCCCGGCACCGGCTGGGAGAGGAGTGAGTGCTGCGTTTGCGTGCAAGCTGATGAATAGATCAGCCTTATTGTTGTTTGCGATGGCTGCTCGTTCGTCAAGACGAACCATTCGGTCGTCGTTACGCGTCATCACCACACGTAGACCGAGACGACTTTCGATTGCACGTTGAAGTCGCTCCGCTACCTGGAGCGTGACTTGCTTTTCGAGAACGCCACTTGGTCCAACAGCGCCGTGGTCGTCCCCACCGTGCCCAGGGTCGAGGACTATTGTGCGCACGACAGTTGGTGCTGTGAGTTCAGTAAGCGGGGGAGTGGTCTCGTTGACCGAAGGCTGCGAGGGAGTGCTCGCGGCAGTTATTTCGCTGGTTACACTTTCGGACAATACGCTGACCAGTAGGGTCGACGTGCCAGTGACACTATTTCCCAGGGCAGATTGAAAACTTGCATATTCAGAACCTAGGTTGATGGTCAACCAAGATGGTTCGGGACCACGCTGAATGCTGGTAACCAGTGAACCCGAACCCGCTTCTGGTAGCGAAAGGTCGAGGGCGTCGGCTTCGAATTTGACGAGTAGGTGCTGTTGATCCTCCTCAATCGTGTAGGGCGCCGGTGGGGTGACTTCAAAAATGATTTGGACCCGACCATTGCCGACTGTGTATCCCACATCCACAGTGGGAACGCGTAGATCCCCAACGATGACGAGTCCCGACTGCTGCCGCCGTTCGATCGAAGTGTTGATAACGAGTCCTAGCACCCGATCCAGAAACTCGATTGGAACATACCAGCCACTGGAGGTACGGACCGGAGGCGAAGGAAGGGTGACAATGCGACCGCCCACCGACGCGAGGTTCTGCGTGGCGGGGAGGACGACCACTTCGTCGCGGTAGGCGACGGTCAGGCCGTCAGCCAGCGAATCCTCTTGTACACTCAGGCCAAACACCGAGGCGAGGTCACTTAATGCGACCATCTGACGGTTGTTCACTTGTGCGACTGCCACGGTCTGATGACCGGTAGCCATCATTACCGTCAGTGATTGTTGTTGGGCTTGGGTTGGACGGTCGGTGGCCTGTAGGACCGTGCCCAATAGGCAGAGCACGAGTAGCAGTGGCCATCTGACGCGATGAGTGAGACGCTCTCCAACCATCCGGATAAATCGAAACCAACGATTATTCAATCACAACCTCGGCACTGAAGTGGTTAGCTGACTTGGTATCTGCAGTACGCCGCGTGGCGTGTAATGCCACATTTCTCGGCAGCGACAGATCGTTCACGCGAGACTCCCCAGCGGAGGAAATGTGTCGGGCATCGTTGGCCGAGGGGAATCATCCGGCGCCAGCACCGACTTTCGATACTGTGCGCTAGCGCACGTCGTGCCAATGACCGTGTTCGGGCGACCAAATTCTATTGACCTCTGTCCCCTCACGCGCGTTCGTCATGGAAATAACGATACCAACGACCCCGCCGAGTAGAAGGACTGCGAACAGTAGCATGGCTGTCCTAGAGTTCAGTGGCCCGTCCTTGGCCATGCAGCATTTCTTATATTTCTTGCCACTCCCGCAGGGGCAAGGTGCATTTCGCTCGGCTTTCACTGAGGCTTCATTCTATATGCCAAGGCCCATTAATGGCGAGTCATCTGACGGGGCTATGTCACTGGTCTGCCACGGTAGCATCAATGGAAAACACAGCAACCCCGACATTGCTACGAGACGGAGCCGGCAGTTGTGCGCCCACAATTCGACAGCACCAGATAGCTGAACTTACGAGATGCTGAAAAAATCAGAAAGAGATCCGTGCATCGAGTCGGGTTCGTTTGTGTAGGGTGTTGAGTTGCCCTGCTGCAATCGACAGCCTCTTCGTTAAAATGACATTGAAATCGACGTGTATTCCCGGCACCACCATATACGACACGCTAGGCTTATGCATTGACAGGTTGGTTCCGCGGTTGTCGGAATACGAAAAGGCTGAGAGTGCAGCATCCCGCTCGACCCGAGCGAAGGTATAGGTGAATTGAAACGAGCCTGGTTCTGACGCACGACCGATCGCTGCGGTGACCCAGACGCCGAAGTCCTCGTCTGTGGCTGCCTTGGTGTTCTTCACCATGTTAGCGGTGAGTTGGAGGGGGTAGCTTGGATGGCCAGTACTCACAGTGGCGCGAGCGATGATATCTAGGAGGTTGAAGCCAGATGTGAATCCGGTCGTGTTGCCCTGCGCATTCACACTGAGTGCGTTGGTATTGCGTCCGACATCTTTTGATATCTGAGCAAGTGCAACAGCATTGACATCACGAAACGCATAATCGGCAATGGAGAGATGCCAGCTCACAGTTTCGAGTGATATTCCAACTTCGCCGTAGCCGGCGAACAGAAAGGCGTCTGGGCTTGTATTGTTTTCCTGAAGGGGTACCTGGGCGGCCACGAATTTGACCGAGACCGGCCCAGTTGTGTTCCGAAACTGCTGGTAAACGCCCTCCCAGTTGAGGTCATTATCGAAGGTCATCTGAGTTCGCGTCACTGGCAACCCGAACTTTCCTCCGCCAATCGTGACAGCGTTTGATGGGCTGTATGTGAGGAATGCTCGATCGAGATTCATTGGTTTTGTAGTTAACAGGTCGGTCATGGTTTGGTTTGTGGAAATCGGATTTCCAACGTCGCCAGAAGCGAGACGAATGCCAAAGTGGACATCGTTGTTGATCTCAGTGTCCAGTGCTAGGCGTGCTCGAATCCGGAGGCGTTGGCGAGCTCTTGTATCATCTTGAAAAAATCCCTCGTGTCGCACACGAAAATCTCCACCAATGGTGATGCGCTCAGACCAGCTTGATTGTGCCGAAACTGCAGTTGCGCCTAATACCATAACGGTGAAGGCGTACACAGCCGCCAACCGTTGAACTACTCTGCGCATAAATCCGACGTTGAACATGAAATTCCTCTCGCTACTGTATGACTTCCTCAAGCGTCCCTGCACCGTCGGCAGATATTGTCCCGACCGTCTTTGCAGCGAAACGACCACTAAAGAGGACATACTCGCGGTTGGAACGTAGGACGTAACTGATTTCCTGTACAACAAGGGTATTTATCGACCAAAGAGATTCTAGTTGCGGTGCCTGATCATTGCCGATGCTAGTGTCGTTCACCGATATCCTGCTGTGAGTACTCGGTGTCGGTCGACCGGCCGCCTTCAAAGCGATCAACAATCGTTGCGGTCACGAGGTCACCGCCGACGTTTAGCGTCGTCCGGCACATATCGAGGATCCGATCGACACCAAGCACGATGGCGATCCCTTCAACTGGCACCCCTACGATTCCGAGCACCATCATTAGGAGTGGGATTGAACCACCTGGGACGCCAGCTACGCCAATCGCTGTCACTACCGACATGAGGATCACGATCAGTTGACTACTGAGAGGGAGATTTACACCGAAAACCTGCGCGATGAACAACACCGTTACCCCTTCGAACAACGCTGTACCGTTCATATTCATCGTTGCGCCGAGGGGCAGCACGAATCCTGCTACCGCTTTGGAGATGCCCAGTTCCTCACGCGCGACCCGCATCGTTGTGGGCAAAGTGGCGTTACTGGAGGAAGTGGAGAACCCAGTGAGGATCACGACCCGCGCGCGTTTCATAAATTCGATTGGATCACGCTTGGCCACGAATCTTAGAATCAGCGAATAGCCCACGATGAAGAAGATCGCGAGGCTGCCAACGACGGTCATTATGTATTTCAATAAATTAAAAAGAATTTCGAAGCCGAAGCGCGCGGTGCCACTTTCATTACCAAGCTGATAATGGCGATCGTGACCTGGCCGAGGCTTTCAAGAAGATTCAGTAGCGGCAGCCATTTATCTTAGATATTCCAACATTTTTTCAGGTGATGATTGACCATATGGATCATCATCATTGCTCTCATCATTTTTTCCAGGTTCAATAAACATTTTAGTTACTTCGCCGTTATCTACGACTGCAGAATACCTCCACGATCTCATACCAAATCCTTGCCCGGGTTTGTTTACAAGCATGCCCATGCCTTCCGTGAATTTGCCTTCACCGTCAGCAATAGGTTTTACCTTGGTTATATTTTGATCTCTAAACCATGCATTCATTACAAATGAATCATTTACAGATATGCAATAAACTTCGTCAATGCCCTGTGCTTTGAATACGTCATATCTTTCTTCATAACCAGGGACTTGCTGCGACGAACAGGTTGGTGTGTACGCTCCAGGCAATGAAAATATGACTACTTTCTTGCCCTCAAATAAATCGTCAGTAGAAACATCTTTCCAGTCACCACCAATCGCACAACCTCCACCTAATGATTCGTTGTCACCTACTCTGGTTCTAAATATTACTTTTGGTATTTTCATATCTCTGTGAGCTCCTCTACCTGTTCCAAGTGGAATTTCCACCCCTCAGACTCTTGAAGCGTCGTTCCGACGAACGTCCCGAACGCTTCCCTGTCGTCTAGAGGCAGGGTTTCGAACACACGCTCCGTGATTGCCTGTAGGAATTCTTCTCGCAACCGACCAATCTCACTAAGCGGTAGCTGGCCTGAAAAGACCGCGTCAACACACACGGTAGCAAACGCCAGAACAACACTCTGAATGTACTCAGCACCCACTTGTGTGGGGTCTTCCTTAGGGACACCAGAGCAAGTAGCGCAACCCAGAGTCTCTTTCAGCGTCTCTTCGGCTTCGTACACCGCAACTTCGACAAGGGATCGACGCTCTACAGGGAAACCCTTCGGATACGGGATTCGTCTGCCCTTCATCGGCCTATTTTATGCCAACCCGAACGTTCAGGCCCCATGGAAGGCTCGACCTATGAAGGATCGGCTCTAAGCATCTAGGAGAGAGTGGTTTATGGGAAATGTTCAGGTAGAACGCAGCTTCTGGACAGCCTGCAATCTCGGTAGTGATTGATAAAAAAGACGTTGGTCGCGTTCGAGATGCGTTTGCAGGTGTTCTCGCAATGCAAGGCAAAGCGACTTAATATCGTCCGATTCAGGGTTGGTGTCCAAAAGCGTTTCTAAGAATTCTAGATCGTCAGCCAGTTGACTATGTTCTTCAGCCAATTTTGACAGAACGCTACCGTCCAGAATGGATTCATTTACCATCCCCCAGTATGTTTCCAGTGCGCCGTGAAATATTACTGCCGCTCCAATATCTAGGACTGCTGCCGGCGATAAATCCTTACCGTCTTGGATGCGACGAAGCAGCGCCCTATGGGTGAGGCCGAGTCGGTTGTGAATATGCGTAGGTTTTCCGGCCACTTCCATGCGATGAGCATAGGAGTTATAGGGGGGGGGAACGTATGACCTTCATCATGTAGCTGCGATCACTGAGCAAGACGGTATTAATCGAGCGAGACCTGCTCCAATGTCTTCCGATCAAGCAGGACAAAACCGTCTTTTTCCGTGCGAACAATGCCTTCCTTCGACCATCGACTCATGAGGCGGATGCAGGTCTCGATGGTGGTACCGGTCATATCCGCAAGCTCCTGGCGCGATAGCGCCAACGGCACCACCTGTCCCTCTGGCCCTGATTTTCCGACCTCATCAGCCAACTTTAGAAACAAACGAGCGAATCTTGGCTCAAGGCGCCCACCGGTTAAACTGGCGATTCGGTTCGTTAATTGAACTAATCGTTGTGTCAGACTGAGCAGTAAGCCACGCACGAGGCTTGGATGTTGTTCCAGCAGCATAAAGAATTTCTTCTGTGGCACTTGAAGTAAGGTTGCATCCTCAAGCGCTGCCGCTGACGCCGGATACGGTATCCCTCGATATGCTGCTATGGCGCCGAAGAGGTCTCCGGCCGAAAAGAGTTCCAAAATAATATCCCGTCCGGCCGGTGTGATTTTGAAGATCTTCACTCGACCAGTCACAATCAAGTAAGAGAACTCCGGGGGCGAGCCCTCTCTGAAAATCTCCTCGCCGCGTGAGAATTGTTTAACACTGGTAATCTCTCCTAAACGCTGCCGATCGACGTCTTCCAACTCTCTAAATAACGGCGCGTCGAAGATAAGGTCTTTAGCGGTTGTTGACATCTCAGCATTATAGTTCGACGCGTGAAAACGCCCAGTCGGTGAGGGTCGTGTGCAACCGTGCTCCGCTCGAAACTACATCAAAATAAGGGGTTTTTTGTCCGGAGCCAGTTCCTCATGACCATGGTCATATCGTCAGGTTGAATCTTAAGATACCTTCGGCTGTACGAAATGGCTGGAGCAGCCCACATGAGTCGCAGGCATTCGCACGCTTCATGGTGCCCTCCTGGGAACTTGCCTCAAGGGATTGAAGGACGGGCCATCCCCCTTAAGGGACCATCCTACTCGGAAGAGTTGTTTGCCGCACGAGGTTACTCGTCGCGGTGACTGCTACGCTCGGGAGGGCATCATAAAGCGTGCGAATGTTGTGAGTCGGGCCGCTTCGGTTGTTGAAGATTCGGGTTAGCGATTTTTTCTTTTACAAGATGAATAATTAGATCGTCCATAAGCGATTTGTGATGACACCCCTTGTGAAAATTAGCACAAGTTCTAAGATCGGATCTCAGTTAGGAATTCCACCCAGGAGTTCTTTTGAGCTCTTGTATGATAATACTCCCAATTTGAAAGGCAGGGTCGGCGTATGAAACATGAAATGCGAATCTTCCTCGTCCTCATGTTTACGAGTTCAATACTGCCCTCAGTTGCCGCGGCTCAAGACGCTGCAGCTGGAAATGCTGTCTACGATTCGCGATGCGTCATTTGCCATGGTGACCAAGGTGACGGCCTAGGTCTCATCGGCATCGTGCATCGAGCACAGCAATCCGGGGTGGTCGTGACCATCTATCCAAGAGATTTCACCGCGGGGGTTTTCAAATTTCGAAGCACGCCGACCGGCACTTTACCCACCGACGATGATCTTTTTCGAACAATCACCGAGGGTATCAGCCGCTCCGGCATGCCGTCGCACACCGACTTATCTGAAACGGACCGCCTAGACGTCATCGCTTACATCAAAACGTTTTCTCCGCGATGGGAACAAGATGAACCTGGCGAGCCATTCACGATCGACGCCGCGCCGTCGTACGTCGGGTCAGCGGACTCCACCGAACAAGGTGTGACGGTTTACCAGACCATGCGTTGTGCAACCTGTCACGGTGAAACGGGGCTCGGCGACGGCCCCTCGTCTGCGGAATTGGAAGACAGTTGGGGTGACCGCATTCTCCCGTTTGATTTCACCTCGGGCCCCCTCAAGGGTGGCTCTACACCGGAAATGATCTACCGCACTTTCATGACGGGTCTGGACGGGACGCCAATGCCATCGTATGAGCCAGCCATGCCCATCGAAGAAGAACGATGGCATCTCGTTTCCTACATCCTTCGTTTGATGACAGGCGAGACAGACGCACAAGATAATTAACCCGAGACCTGTATTGGAATTTAGTAGGTTTATCCCTAAAGCAAGGAGTCAGCTCATGATTTCATCCCATCCACTGACCACATGGATTGCCTTCGTCGCAGCGGGCCTCTCACTGAATTGTGGTGCGCCGCCGCCAATGAACACTTCTGAGGGTGAATCACCTTACGCTGCTCATGAAGTCGCGCCGGGTGAACTTGACGAATATTACGGTTTCCAAAGCGGAGGCCAATCAGGTGAAGTGCGTGTCATTGGTATTCCCTCAATGCGCATTTTCAAGCGCATTCCAGTGTGGAATCTTGATTCCGCCAGTGGCTGGGGCATCACGAACGAGAGCAAATCAATGATGGGAGGCAAGGTGGTCGGCGATACTCACCATGTCCATGGTTCGTATGTCGACGGCACCTATGACGGTAAGTGGCTTTTCGTCAACGACAAGGCAAATAACCGCCTTGCGCGAATTCGAATTGACCAGATGAAAGTTGATGCCACATTGGAGATTCCCCATACGCAAGGCACGCATGGGACTTTCCCTCAACGGGCACCGAAGACCGAATGGGTGATTCTAAATAGTGAATTCCGGACACCGCTCGTCAATGACGGACGCGGGGCTCTTCTTGACGAATCGACATATGGCGGCGTCCACACGATTGTCAACGCCGAGACCATGAAAGTCGTGGCTCAAGTTCAGACCATGGTAAACCTTGACCTCGCCGCGACCGATTACAACGGCAAATTCTCCTTCGCTACCTCATACAACAGTGAGGGTGGAGCGACAATTTCCGAGATGCTCGCCAGCGACCTGGACTACCTCGTCGTTTTCAACTGGGATCGTATCAAAGAAGCCCTGGCGGGCAACGCTTACCAGACGGTTGACGGCATCCCGATTCTCGACGGAAGTGAGGGTTCGAGTCTTACCGCCTACATCCCGGTCCCGAAGAATCCGCACGGCGTCAACGTGTCTCCGGACGGAAATTACGCGGTAGTGTCCGGAAAGGTCTCGCCGACCGCTTCAGTGATCGACATCTCAAAACTTGACGATGTCTTTGCCGGAAATCTCGAACCGCGCGAGGCGGTCGTGGCGGAACCAGAAATAGGACTCGGCCCACTCCATACTACGTACGATGGCCGTGGCAACGCCTACACCTCACTTTTCATCGATAGCCAAGAGGTGAAATGGAATCTTCAGAGAGCAATTGAACTCCAGGCCAATCCCCAAGAGGGTCAAACCGCAGTGGTCGACCGTCTCGATGTTCACTACCAAGTTGGCCACACCATGGCGTCGATGGCCGAAACGAATGAAGCTGACGGGCGGTATCTGATCTCGCTCAATAAGATCTCGAAAGACCGCTTTCTCAACGTCGGCCCCCTCAAGCCGGAAAACGACCAGCTGATTGACATCTCAGGGGACAGCATGGTTCTGCTCAAGGACGAGTCGGCCTACGTCGAACCACACGACATCATTATTGTTCGACGCGACATCATCGAAGATAAAGTGCTCCATCGTGTCCGGCTCGAAGACCATCCAGAGGCGGTTACGGAGAGTTCTGTCGTGCGTGACGGAAACAAGGTAACGGTGCGTGTAACAGCGACAGCCCCGATGTACGGCTTGCAAGAGGTTGTCGTCAATGAGGGTGACGAAGTCACTTATATTGTAACAAACACCGATGAAATTCCGGATCTCTCTCACGGGTTCGCAATCTCGAACTACAACATTCAATTGATTGTTAGCCCGTTCGAGACGAAGTCGGTAACCTTCATTGCGGACAAACCAGGCGTCTATTGGATCTACTGCACGACCTTCTGTCACGCTTTACACCTTGAAATGCGCATGCGATTCGTCGTGCGTGCTCAAGGGACGTGAAATGAGTCGATTCGGGAGAGAACTACGTGAAAATTGGACGATCTGGCTCGTTATGGCTTTCGGCCTACTGGGCCAGCATCAACCTTTAGAAGCGCAGATTTCTTTCGGTCAGCAGCGGTACGAGTATGAACTCTCGAACGTGCTGCCCGGCGCATCGGTGTTCGAGCGTGTTGACCACCACTGGAAAGGTTACGCATCCGAAAGCCGGAGCCAGCTGCTTGGTTACGTCTTTCTCACCGACGACTTGGTTGACATTCCTGGGTATTCCGGCGAGACGATAAATACCCTCGTCGGAATGGACTCCCAAGGAACGATCACCGGTATCCAGATCGTTGGTCATTCTGAACCGATCGTTCTCATTGGTGTTAGTGAAGCGTCTGTGCACGAATTCACGGCCCAGTATCCAGGGATGCAGATTGCCGATCGCATTCTCATTAATAACCAACCAAAACCTGACTACGTCAGTATTGACGGTATCAGTGGAGCCACAGTAACCGCTGTTGCGGCAAATCTAACTATTCTCGAAGCGAGTCGTCTCGTCGGTCGGGCCGAGGGTGTTCTATCGGCGGCGGCCGTGCGAAAGGAACGACCCTCCTCAGAATTCGAGACGCTCAGCTGGAAGCAGCTCGTCTCTCTGGATGCCATCGGCGCTCTCACGGTAGGGCCTGACGAGTTCGTCGATAACGACCGAATCCAATCTGTGGACGTGAGGTTCGCAGTTCTGGACCCGCCGACCGTCGGCCAGAATCTTTTAGGAAAACGCTTCTTCGAGCTCGTCCAGCAGAGACAGGAACAAAACGGCGGAAGTGCGGTTTACATTGGCGGTGTGGGTGACTTGTCATTCAAAGGGGCTGGTTTCGCACGTGGAGGAATCTTCGATCGTTTCGTACTTGAACAAGCCGGCAATCTTTTCGTTTTTAGAGACCTCGACTATATCGCCTTTCCGGTGCTGACAGCCTTAGGTGCTCCAAGATTTCGCGAAGGCGGCATCTTCTTTACGGACGAAACCTTCGACCCGACTCAACCGTTCTCGTTTCGCCTAACGGTCCCCTATCGCGTGCAAGACGAGAGGCACTACGAAACATTCGTCGCTGAGCACCAGCTTCCCAGTCGATTCGTTGAATCCAATGTTCCATTCTGGGTCACTCGGTGGCAAGTCTCTTGGGTAGCGGTGCTCTTTACCCTGCTAATGCTTGGATTCTTGATTTTTGTTTTCGCGGCACGGAGACATCTGATTTTGCAACGTAGCATTCTGCATCGATCGACCGCAATATTGGTCGCCGTTATATTTGGCTTGGTGCTGAAAGCCCAACTGAGCACGACTCAAATCCTAACGTTGGTTAACTCGCTTCGGCGATTTGAATTTCCGACCACCACATTTCTCTCTGAGCCGCTC
>CETX01142783.1_pt1 | contig 61537 bp, 55 predicted proteins | sample 356501 | NCBI WGS metagenome assembly CETX01 (sample SAMEA2623390, study PRJEB7988) | marine metagenome | biome: marine biome (ENVO:00000447); feature: mesopelagic zone (ENVO:00000213); material: "saline water (ENVO:00002010), including plankton (ENVO:xxxxxxxx)" | depth 450 m | reverse complement strand
AAAAATATCATTTTGAACTATCCAGCTACATGCAGACGGAAGAATCGACAATATTTACTGACTACTTACCCTTTTTGACCGTTCGGTTCTGCTTTACACAATTAATCTAAACAATACACAAAAAATCTAAACAACCCTCTTTCCAGCGATAAACCCCAACAAATCTCGACAAAATTCAGATGCTTCGGCATTACTCCTTTTCTGAAATTAACAAGTGACCTAAATGAACCTAACTGATCTAAAAGCCAAACCCATACCAGAACTACTGGAAATCGCCCATGAAATGGGAATGGACAACCTGGGTCGTTCCCGAAAGCAGGAAATCATCGCAAATGTCCTGCGCAAGCACGCCAAAGGTGGCGAATCAATTTTCGGTGACGGCACCCTGGAAATCCTGCAGGACGGGTTTGGTTTTCTGCGCTCTCCCGACAGCTCGTACCTTGCAGGTCCGGATGATATCTACGTTTCTCCCAGTCAGATAAGGCGATTTAACCTGCGCACCGGAGACAGTGTTTCCGGCAAAATCAGACCGCCGAAGGATAGTGAACGATATTTCGCTCTGCTAAAGGTAGATCAGATCAACTTTACTGACCCCTCTGAGTCGAAAAAGAAAATACTGTTCGAAAACCTCACTCCCCTTTTCCCAGATGAGCCGTTAGCACTGGAAGCCGGTAATGGCAGCACCGAAGATCTTACTTCCCGAATTATCGATCTCACTGCGCCAATAGGAAAAGGTCAAAGAGGCCTCATTGTGTCGCCACCTAAAGCAGGGAAAACACTAATTCTCCAGAATATTGCCCAGTCGATTGTACGCAATAATCCTGAAGTTCATTTGATCGTATTACTCATTGATGAACGTCCGGAAGAAGTCACGGAGATGCAACGCTCCGTCAGGGGTGAAGTTGTAGCCAGCACTTTCGATGAACCACCATCTCGCCACGTGCAGGTGAGTGAAATGGTTATTGAGAAGGCGAAACGACTGGTAGAACACAAGGCCAATGTTGTCATCCTCCTGGATTCCATCACCAGACTTGCCCGCGCCTACAATACTGTCATCCCCGCCTCAGGCAAGGTACTGACCGGTGGTGTTGATGCACATGCGCTCGAACGACCCAAGCGGTTCTTTGGCGCTGCGAGAAATATTGAAGAAGGTGGCAGCCTGACCATTATCGCGACCTGTCTTGTAGATACCGGCTCCAAGATGGATGAGGTGATCTACGAAGAATTCAAGGGTACTGGCAACTTGGAACTCCATCTCGAACGAAAAATTGCAGAGAAACGCGTCTACCCAGCCATCAACATCAGGCGGTCTGGCACTCGCCGGGAAGATTTGCTGATGTCTGAAGAAGAGTTGAAGAAGGTCTGGATTCTACGCAAAATCCTTCACGAAATGGATGACCTTGCTGCTATTGAATTCCTGCTAGATCGAATGAAGAAAACCAGCTCGAATGAAGAATTTTTTTCATCAATGAAACGCAACTAGGCGCTTGCCGCTACACCTAGCTAGTTCCTGTCCGTAAACAGACATATTTAGTCCAATATCGCGACACGCAAAATGCGTTAGGTATACAAAACAATCACTTAGAAAGGAAGGGGCCGCCTAGGATGGCCCGCTCGATGCTAGAAAACGGACAAGAACTAGATAGTCTGACTATTTGTTTCATCCCGCACACTGGCACATCGTAGAGTCTCACGACCCGTTACCTTCGATTTAGCTGCCTGGAATCGTTCTAAGACTGGATCACCAGCTTCTAATTTTTAAACTGCAATGCAGTTTTGAAATGATCGCTACTTTTCGCATATTCGCCATCAAAGGCCAACAGACCACCCAGGTGTTCATTCGCTTTTCTTGAGCTTTGTAGGTCGATGCTCTTTTCATAGGCTTCGCGGGCTTTCATGACATCTCCCTTCGCCTCATATATCTTGCCAAGACAAAGCTGCAGCGAAGCGTCATTTGCATGACCTTTTTGCCAGGACTCTGCTTGTTTAAGCCGCTTTGATAACGTCTCACTGCCAAGGCTGCCATAGCACTCAAGCAGTTCCGGTTGCCAGTTTTCCTTTATTGCGCGACGCAGAGTTGTTTCTGCCTGATTGTCATTACCGACGGCCTGGCAGTAGGCCAATACAATGGCCGGTTCTTTTCTGAGGCTGGCTGACAAACCCTTGAATATGGCCTGTAAATCTTCTTCAGACGCTCCTGGTTCGGTAATCCTTGCCAGTGCCACATCTCTTTCAAATCCAAGGAAAGATTCCTTGTCGATACTCTTCTTTAACGCCGGCAGCAGGGACTGTAAACCCTGCCAGTCTTTTTGCTCAACCATTGCACGCCTTCTTAGTGATACCACAAGGTCGCTGGATTTCAATGATGAGAGTGCCTGAAGGCATTTGTCCCACTCTCCTCTAGCAGCGTTCATTTCGGCTGACACTAGTGCAATCGCCTTTTCACAACTCGAGTCTTCTTCTGCAGCCCGACGCAGATGAGAATCTCGCTTTTCAATGTCATTCAGCTTGTCTGCAGCCCTTGCCGCTTCAAGAAAATTGATCGCTGCTGAACTGCTATTTTGAGCTCCACTAATCAGAAACCTTTCGGCACGCAGATAATCACCCTCCATGAGAAGTTTTAATCCCTTGGCGGTCAGGTCCTGCGCGCGCGACCTTTTCTTTTCATCGCGCCAACTGGTCCAGTAACCACCGCTATTGAGGATAAAGCGCAACAGCTGGAGTCCGTAGTAGACGGCTATACCAAAGATAGCGAGCAAACCAAGCGCGACCCATAAGCTTGTCCGCAAACTGGAACCATCATAAGAAACCAGTACGTAGCCTGGATCCCTGGATATCAGGGTGCCAAGCCCGCCAGCGAAAACAATCACTACTAGAATACCCATCATGGAACGTTTCACTGACTGTCTTCCGTTTTCTGAAAATCTCCGAAGAGTTGTCTGACTTCCCGAAGAGATGCCGTCACATCCGGCATCGGCCGTTGAACATTGATTACAGCGAGTTCTTCCAGTCCAGCACGCATTGATGTTGTCACAGTATCAGAAGGGTCAAAATATTTGTTGATCCAGTAAATTGCCTCCGTGAGGCTTACCCTGAAAATTTCACCATTTCTTTCCAACAGTGCTATCTGTGCTAACTGAAGTTTCATTATCAGATTTTGTCTCAAGTAGTATTCTTCCTCCGGCGGTAGGATCGGAGTGATTTCAACTTCATTGCGGCGGTAGTCCACCAGGGTAGTGATTCTTTTTCCTGCCTTGGCAGCGACATCAGCAACTTTCTCAACGAACGTCAGCTGTTGCGCTCCTATTGTTACCTCTTCCTGCTGAACCGTCGGAGAATAACGGAGCTCGCGCTGCTTCAGTTCACCCACTTGACTAACAAATGCTGACAGCCGCAAATAGAGCCCCTCTCTATCCAGTACCTTCACTACCTCCAGTTTGGCGATATCTGTTGCCATCGCTTCCCGCAGCGAAAATGCAGTCAATCCCTGAGAGTCAGCGAGGATAGTATCGGCAGCTATGAACAAGGTCAGGGCACCTTTTGGATCCTGCTCCATCAGTATCTTTTGATTTGCCATACGAAGCAGATACTCAACCTCGGCAACGATCCAGTCCTGACTTGACGTACCCATGGCCGATTCCACATCAGCTATTCGAGATTCCAGTTGAGATTCGAGTGAACCCATCGCAAGAGACTGTTCTTGGCGCAACCCACCCAGCTGGTTTGAAACAGTATCCAGACCATTAGCGCTGCCTTTTAACCCCTGCTTAACTTCTGTGAGCTGTGCCGCGAGGTCAACTGTCCGATCCGAAGATTCAAGATTGTAAAACATGAAGGCGGCATAACTGCCCATACCAAGGGCGATCAGTGCCAGGAGTAATGCCAAAATACCGACCGGTGACGATACCGGCCGCTGGTCCCTTGATCTGTCTTGCCCTGCCACTTCTTCTTCCAACTGATCAAAACCACTATCAAGCCGCATTTCCTGCTCATTGGCTAAATCATCACTTTCTTGTTCACTCATTTCAATTTTTACCTTCGCGGCCAACCTGCATCAGCAGCGCGGCCTTTAGTATCGATTGCAGCAATGAATCGTCATCAGCTCCATCCGCCTGGTGCACATGAACACAACCCATTTCATCAGCAAGTCGGGCAATTCGCTTAGAGGGAACCACCAGGTGAAGTGTAGCAATTTCTTGCGCTGTTAGAGAGGAGAGAAGATGCTGCATACCCTGTGCACTAGTCGCAACGGCTAAATCAACACCATGTGTAAACATGTCTGATGGCAATGCTTCACCATACTCAATTTCAATTCTTTCATAGACTTCAAGATAACTTACCTTCGCACCCCTGGACGATAGCTCTGTCGCCAGCAGTTCCCGACCCCCACGACCACGAACAATCATCACGAGTTTATTGTTAAGGTTCTGCAATTGTTCAATATCCAAGAGTCCTTCGCTACCGGCTTGTTCTGGATAGGCAGCTTTGATGCCGTACTCTTCAAGTGCATTCCCTGTCGCCTTGCCAACTGCAAACCAATCTATCTTTGGCCATTGGGGCCAATATTTTTCTAGTAATTCCACGCCATATCGAACTGCACTCCTGCTGACAAAGATGACGCAGCTACATTGGTCCAGGTTCAATGCCTGGGTCTTTAGCTGGGATGCTTTCTGGACAGGTCGGATCTCCAACATGGGCCGTTCAAGGCTTTGGATACCACTTAATTTAAGTAAGCGGGATAACTCTTCATTGGATCCGTGAGGTCTGGTTAACAGTACGCAATGGTTCATCATCAACCTGCAGGTGCAATACCTTGAATTAGCTCTTGTGCTCCTTGTTCAAGGAGTGTCACAGCGATCTGTTCAGCTAGCTGTGCACCCTGTCCAAGGGGGCCAGAGAGATCTGCCTTCAACACTCGCCCTCCATCATTGTCGCTGACAAAAGAACTCAGATATATTTCACCTTCACGAATTTCTGCGAATGCTGCGATCGGCAGATTGCACGTGGCAGCCAAATTCCTTGTGATGAGGCGTTCGCATGAAACACAAAGTTCGGTTTCGGGGTGGCTTATAGTTCGAAGCAGTTCATTAGTCGCTGAATCTCCGCTGACACTTTCTATTCCAACTGCGCCCTGGCCCGCTGACGGGATGCACAGTTCAACGGGAATGAACTCGCTGATGCGCTCTGAATATCCAAGCCTGACAAGACCGGCTACCGCCAGGATAATGCCATCAAAATCTCCTGCATCAAGTTTAGCCAGTCTTGTGCCAACATTGCCACGAAGTTCCTGATACTCAAGTTCAGAGTAACTGGCCTTTATCTGCAACCTTCGCCTCAAGCTGGAAGAACCTATCCGGCCTCCCGCTGGAACATCTTCAATACGGTCATAATTGACTGAAACAAAGGCATCACGAGGATCAGCTCTCTCACAAATGGCATTTATTGACAGGCCGGAAGGAAGTTCCGCCGGTACATCCTTCATCGAGTGAACAGCTATATCAGCATCGCCATTGAGAAGTGCCAGCTCTAATTCCTTGACAAAAACACCTTTTCCACCAATCTGACTAAGGGGTGATCTCTTATTTCGATCGCCTTCGGTTGTCATACCAATGATTTCAACTTCTATTTCTGGATCTGCCTCAAGCAGACGGTCGCGAACAAAATGCGCCTGCCAGAGTGCAAGTGTGCTTTCCCTTGTGGCGATCCTGATTTTGTGGCTCATTTTTCCAGGGGGTTCCCGATCAAATAGCCAACAGTACCGATTGGATTTGTTTGAGTAAACTAATGATGGAAATCAATTCAAGAGATGGCGAAAAAGCTCACTTGATTCGACTTGGAAAAAGGCAAACGGTTGTGATCAAGGCTGGCTTTCCTTCGAGTCTAAAGGGATTGAACCAACCTTCTCAGTCCCGACACATGCCTGCGGCTGACATCTAACTTTTCGTCCACTCCACGCATACGCACCTGATAGTGACCCGTTGTATCTCTTTCAAGACCATCAAGATGATCTGTCATTACCAGTGCATTTCGATGGATACGAACTAGCCTGTCACCAAACTCTGTCTCCAGGTCACGCAAAGTATCATCAATCAGGACTTCGCCTTTATCGTGCCGAACGGTTACATATTTGTGGTCAGCCTGGAAGAATCTCACTTCTGACAAGGGGATAAGTTCAATACCCCGCCTGGTTTTTGCGCTGATATGGGTCCGCTTTTTGAGAGAATCCGCTCCCTGTTCCTGTCCTGTAATAGCTCGTCTTTGAACTGAATTGAATCGGCTTATTTGGGAAAGAGCATCGGACAGCGCTTCCCTTCGGACGGGCTTCAACAGATATCCAGCCGCATTGACCTTGATTGCCTCGATGGCATGCTCACCGAATGCGGTGCAAAAAATAACTGCTGGTGGTGATTCCAGCTTAGCCAACTGGGCGCCTGCCTCAATTCCATCAGAACCTGGCATCCGGATGTCCAGCAGTACTATATCGGGGTCATACTCTGCTGCCATCTGAACGGCTTCATTACCGTTTGCAGCTTCTCCGATAACCTCATATCCATCAAGGGTAGAAACCATCCTGGCCAGACGCTCTCTGGCCAGTTTTTCATCATCTACAACTAGTGCTCTCATTTGAGATAACCTCTCGTCAAGTTCCGTCTGCCTACCCGGTAATCCTAAGATTGGCGGGCACCAGTACGTCCATAAGAACCTAAATTACACCTTTCCCGCTACAAAACTGCGACCTACCGCACAAAACTGAATAATTCTCGCCCGAAATTCCTTGATTTTGTGATCCAGGTCACAAAAACGACCGGCCAGCCAAAACCCTTTTCAACCAGGCTCTAGAGGGTATCGAACCTCTATCGTAAATGTCTCCCCATCCTGATGTGTAGTGACTGAAGCGTCCCGACCATAGACAACCTCAAGGCGGCGCCTGGTATTATCGAGGGACATCTTGTTGCCACTTTCATGAGCGAATTTCTCAGGAGCCACAGGATTCGAGATAGTCAGGTACAACATACCCATGTCACTATATATATCGACGGTCACGGTGCCACCTTTAGGGAGAGGTTGAATACCGTGATATATGGCGTTTTCAAGCATTGGTTGCAAAGTCAGCATGGGAATACGCACACTTGACGCATCAACTTTGATTCTCCAATCAACTTTCAGCCTTTCGTCCAGGCGAAGAGATTCAATGTGTACATATTTCCTGCAAAGATCGAGCTCTTCTTCCAGGGGAACAGGCAGGGCATTTACGTCACTCAAACTGGCTCGAAACAGTAACGACAGGTCTTCAACAACTTCTTCTGCAAGTTCCGGATCAATACTGATCAGACTGGCGATGATATTCATACTGTTAAACAGGAAATGTGGACGGATTCGCGACTGTAAAGCCTGGATTCTGGATTTCAGCTCCGCCTGCTGCTGCTGACGAAGCTTATGCTGGAGGAAAAAATAGCGAAAGGCGATGCCTGTCATCACTGCAGCAATAATGAGGTTCCTGGCAACATTGCCACTCTGAATGACGCTCCAGGACTCATTCAGCAAAAACCACTCGGCCAGAACACTAAAAATGAACGTCAAAAGAAGAATGACGCCATAGCCAATGAATGTTGCCATACCGGTGACAAGACCCGCCAGATATGGCCTGAGGTTGCAAAGCACCGCCGCAGACAGCAGAACAAGCCATTGCACAAAAAGAGAGACTAGACCCAGATCTGACCAGCTGAAGTTTACTACGCTGGAATTTGCCAGAATCACCACGAATACCAGCAATTCAGCAACCAGCACCAGAAACAGGATGTTTTGAGCATCACAAAGATCCGGGAGGAAAAAATCTTCTTCAGATTCTTCTACCAAAAAGGGGCTCCGGGACGGTTTAGTGGATAATGTGATTATGCCTGTTGCAAGGGAGATACTGCTATAATCTCGCTCCTTTTTACCAGGATTAGTCAGCGTGGCAGACAATTCAAAAAAATTGTGGGGTGGCAGATACACAGAAGCGACCGATGCCTTCGTTGAAGCCTTTACGGCCTCGGTGGAATTCGATCGTATCCTCGCTACCTATGACATAGCAGGTTCGCTCGCCCATGCCACAATGCTGGAAAAGTCTGCGATCATCAGCAGCGAAGAGCTTGAACAGATTAAATCGGGTCTTGCAGAAATATCGTCGGAAATTGATTCCGGGAACTTTACCTGGTCAATTGCCCTGGAAGATGTGCACATGAATATTGAGCGGGCACTGACAGAACGAATCGGAGAGGCAGGAAAAAAGCTACATACTGGTCGTTCCCGCAATGATCAGATAGCCACTGATATTCGCCTATACCTTCGGGACCAGATTGACAGCATCTCGGCCACCATCAGGAAACTGCAAACCGGGATACTCGATCTTGCGGCCGATCATACGGAAACGATCATGCCGGGCTTAACCCATCTGCAGGTTGCTCAACCGGTTGTTTTTGGCCATCACCTGATGGCATGGTTTGAGATGATCGACAGGGACTGCCAACGATTGGCTGACTGCAGAAAACGAGTCAATATTCTGCCATTGGGTGCTGCGGCATTGGCCGGCACCAGTTTCCCCATCAATAGACAGCTCACCGCCGAATTGCTGGGATTTGACGGAATTGCAGACAACTCCCTGGACGCTGTCAGTGACAGGGATTTTGCCATTGAATTTGCCGCCGCCGCCAGCCTCCTGATGATGCACCTGTCTCGCTGGTCTGAGGAACTTGTTCTCTGGTCCTCACCGCAATTTGACTATATTGATCTACCCGATCGCTTTTGCACTGGTTCTTCGATAATGCCTCAGAAGAAGAACCCGGACGTTCCCGAACTGGTTCGCGGCAAGACGGGCAGGGTATTTGGCTCGCTCACAGCCCTGCTAACGGTTATGAAAGGACAACCCCTTGCTTATAACAAGGATAACCAGGAAGACAAAGAACCCCTGTTTGACACGGTAGATACGTTGCTGAGTTGCCTAACGGCTTTTGCCGATATGATTCCGGCAATAGTTCCTAAAAAAGATAATATGAGGAACGCAGCCCTGCGAGGCTACGCTACGGCAACGGACCTTGCTGATTACCTGGTCATGAAGGGCCTACCTTTTCGTGATGCTCATGAAGTTGTCGGCAAGCTGGTGGCAGATGGGATAGTCGCTGGCAAGGATCTATCGGAACTAACACTGGAAGCGATGCAATCTCAATCTAAACTCATCGAAAGCGACATATTCACAGTCCTGACCCTGGAAGGCTCCGTCAACGCCAGGAATCACCCCGGGGGCACGGCCCCAGGTCAGGTCAGGCTGGCTATCCAGAAAGCTAGAAAGAGTATCAACGGCTAGGCAGGTGTTGGGCACAATCAGATGCTAGATATCTTTCACACCTTGTCCGAAGTATCCGTCGCCATTACCGGATTTTCTTCCCTCATCATCATTTCCCTTTTAGCGATAGCAACCGCAGACCTGGGCTTTTTGTGGTCCAGTCGACAAGGTCACAAGGTAACTAAAATGACATTTCATTCTCACTGACCTGTCGGCCGCCTAACTGACTAATATGAGTCCAGAACATGTACGAACTGACATACGGCTTCTTGACATATTTGGAATTTCCGATGATCTCATTCAGACCTCTTGAGAATTCTGACTACGCAATCCTTTTTGAGTGGTTGCAAAACCCCAAGTAAAGGAGTGGTGGGATGACGGGACGATACCCTGGATAAGGTGACAAACCACTACTCAAGTAGTGCAAGTTTTGATTTAAGAACGTCAAGGCAGTAATTTCACACCTTGAAGATAGAGCGGGCATATTAGAATTCCTACAACAAATCCCTCAATTCAACGTTTAAAGGATTATCGAACCATGCAGGATCTAATTAAGGGTAGTTGTTTATGTGAACGGAGCAGGAGCATGTTCCACTACTCATCAACATAGGGTCAATTAGTGGAACTGAGTAACTATATGAAGTTTAAGCCACTCAGTCGTGCTCGACGCCAGTCGTTCGCTGGGACGAGTTGTTTAGCGACTTGCGGCTCAAATAGGCGTTAGACTGATTATGTCCAAAGTAGTCGTTATTTCCGGACCTCCCTGTGCTGGTAAAACGACATTAGCCAACCATTTATCAAATAGACTCCAACTCCCGATCCTTGCAAAAGATGCGCTTAAGGAATCTCTTGCGGACAATCTCGGATACTCAGATCGCAAGAGATCTGTTGAATTGGGGTACGCAGCTTTTCAGCTACATTTACAACTCGCCAGAGAACTGGCATCCAAGAACGTAGGTTTCATATTTGAAACTGCTTTCTACAAACAATCCACTAGCGACATCGCCGCCGCTCTGGCCGGTTGCGAGATCATCCAAGCTTGGGTTATTGCGGATATTGACGTAATGCTCCGTAGAGCCAGAACTAGAGAAAGACATCCAGGTCACGCCGACTGGTATGAGGGCTATGAACAAGAGTGCAGGGAAAAACTGGAATCCGGTGTCTATGATGCCCTTGATATCGGAGGAGCTCTCATTAAGGTAGATTCCAACGATTTTGAATCGAGAAAATATACAGATACCATCGAAAACCTGGTTCGCAAACATGCAGCCTGAACTGAGTTCAATACTTTTCGTTGTGGCACAAAATCGATTCTAGGTACATGTGCTACTAATGTAAGTCAAACCCAGACACTACCTTGCCAAGCTGTTCTGTGAATACTCGATTCAGCAGTACCGACAAACTTTCACTACTGGTTCTGCAATACCATTCGTCATCATCAAGAGCGAGATGGTATCCACCAGACCTGGCAGCAATCCACACCTCGCGGTTTGCGATTTGTCGACTCAATATGACATGACTTGAGTCCGGGAATTCGATCGTTAGGATACCGGCCGACGCATCCACATCAATATCTGCTTCCACCTCATCAATCTCATCTTCAATCGCATTGAACAGCTGATCCACACGTTCTTCGTATTCGGCGTCTTGCATGATTATCCACCAGGGGTTATTACCCGATAAGTATCGAGTATACTGCACCGCTTCATTCCTGCTTCATCAAAGTCAGAAAGAACGGCCATGCGAATTCTCATATTGATACTAATCATTTTCACTCTTGCAGCCTGTGGTCAGAAAGGCCGCCTATATCTGCCCACACCAGACGAAAACCCGGCTGAACCGAGGTCTGCTAATGAGTGAATTTGAGTTTCTGGATGGTCAGCTCCATGCAGAAGGCGTACCACTCAGCAAAATCGCTGAGGAATACGGCACGCCGACGTTCGTCTATTCCAAAGCATCCATCGTCACTGCCTATGAGAATTTCCAGGCAGCGTTCAGCGGACACGATCACCAGATCTGCTACGCCGTAAAAGCCAACTCCAATTTGGGTATTCTCAGTTTGTTGGCATCCATGGGTTCGGGATTTGACATAGTTTCCGGCGGGGAATTACAACGGGTCCTTAAGGCCGGTGGCGAAGCCGCCAAGGTTGTATTTTCAGGCGTCGGTAAACAGGCGTGGGAAATTGAACTGGCCATCGAAAAGGGCATCGGTTGTTTCAATCTCGAATCGGACTCTGAATTGAATCTGGTCAATGAAATCGCGGCCAGACTCAACAAGATTGCGGCAATTTCAGTTCGTGTCAACCCCGATGTTGATGCAAAAACGCATCCCTATACAGCAACTGGCTTGAAGGAAAACAAGTTTGGCGTCTCGGCGAGGGAAGCGGTTGCTATTTACCGCCGCGCAGCAAAATTGTCCAATATCGAGATTCAGGGCATCGATTATCATATTGGCTCGCAGATAACCGATATTTCACCTCTTGTGGACTCACTGGCTCACATACTTGAGCTGGTAGATGAACTAGAGACGATGAACATCAGCCTCTCCCATATCGATGTTGGTGGTGGCATTGGCATTACCTACAAAGATGAGCAGTCAATTAATATTGATGAGTACGCGAGTGCGATCCTGCAAACCCTGGGTGATCACGGGCAAAAACTTTTGTTTGAACCTGGTCGTTACATCGTTGGCAACGCTGGAATCCTTTTGTCCCGTGTTGTCACCATTAAACAAAATGATAACAAGAAGTTTGCCGTTGTCGATGCGGCAATGAATGATCTGATAAGACCCGCCCTGTATCAATCCTGGCAACGGATCGAAAACATCGAGCAATCCAGTGGACCCAGAGACAGTTATGATGTTGTTGGCCCCATATGCGAATCAGCGGACTTCCTGGGCAAGAACCGGGAGCTACCCTTGTGCAAGGGCGATCTGGTTGCCGTCTATTCATCTGGTGCTTATGGGTTCGTGATGAGTTCCAATTACAACAGTAGAAATCGCGCTGCTGAGCTGCTTGTTTCCGGTACAGATATCCATTGTATCCGGCAGCGGGAATCGTTTGCTGATCAAATCAGGCTGGAAAGTATCCCTGGCGACGACTAACAGCTTGCATTAACAACACTCACCGGTAATCTAGCATTATTATGTTATTACGATTCACAAAAATGCACGGTCTTGGAAATGACTTTGTGCTGCTTGATCTTATCTCGCAGAATATTCACATTCGGGAAGATCAAATCAGGGAATTGGCAGATCGGCGTACAGGCATCGGGTTTGATCAGTTGCTGTTGGCAGAGCCACCACAGGATCCGAACGCGGATTTTCGCTATAGCATTTTCAATGCTGATGGCTCCAAGGCAGAGCAGTGCGGGAACGGTGCCAGATGCTTTATGCGTTTTGTCCGCGATCGAGGGCTGACCACCAGGACGAGGATCACTTTGGAAACCAGTACTGGTAATATCGAGTGCAGGTTGGAAAAGGACGGAAATATCACGGTCAATATGGGGCCGCCCACGCTTTCACCCGAACAGATCCCCTTTTTAGCAGACTGCTCAAGTATTCAATATGACCTGAAGCTCTGTTCGTCCCTGCCGATTCCCAATGAATGTCACTCATCAGAAAAAGTTCGTATCACTGCCGTCGGTATTGGCAACCCACATGCCGTGGTCAATGTTGATGATGTAGGTGAGGCTCCAGTTAGTCAATTAGGTCCTTTGATCGAAAATCACAAGAGATTCCCGCAGAGAGTTAATGTAGGATTTATGCAGGTCATTTCTCGAAACCAAATCAAACTTCGTGTGTTCGAGCGAGGAGTTGGTGAAACACTTTCCTGCGGGAGCGGCGCCTGTGCCGCGGTCGTGGCTGGTCGACTCCAGGGCATTCTGGATGATCAGGTAAGCGTCACCTTGCCCGGGGGAACTTTGAACATAATCTGGCGTGGGGACAAATCTGACATATTGCTATCCGGACCGGCTTGCCGGGTATATGAAGGTCGACTACAAATATGAATGAACCCGATTCAAAGATGATAGGCGCACACGTCAAAAGGGAACAACAAATTACCGATGCCCAGGTGGCGGAATATTTGCACAAGCACCCGGAATATTTCGAAGACAAGCCTGACTTGCTTGCGGAGCTGGAATTACCCCAACAAAATGGCAAAGCTGTCTCTCTAACGGAACGACAGGTCTCCTTGCTTCGCGAGAAAAACAATGTCACTCGTAACAAGCTCGATGAATTGGTCGATTCTGCCAAACTAAACAACGAGATATTCGACAAATGCAGGCGCCTGATACTTGACCTGATTGATGCCGAGAATTCAGATCAGTTCTTTGCTGCATTGGAAAACAGTTTCAAAGAGGACTTCAAGTGTCACGCCTACAGCCTGATAATTTTTAGCGATACTCCCCACCAGATCAATCATTTTACTACCAGTGTCTCTGAGATGGCAGCGAAGGATTTCATCGGCGCTTTGATTCGCGCCAAGAACCCGACGCTCGGTGTCTTAAGGCCTTCTGAGCAGGACTTCCTCTTTCGCCACCAGAGCGAAGGGGTAAAGTCCGCCGCAGTTTTGTCAGTGCGCAAGAATCGTCAAATCGCCTTGCTGGCTATTGGCAGCGAAGATGCCAACTATTTCAAACCTGCCATGGGTACTGAATTCATTGGATTTGTTGCTGATACCCTCGCAAAACTATTGCCCAAACACATTTACCTAAAACACCAATAATGTTGACGGTAACGCAGCGGTGAAACAGAGATCGTTGCACAGTTTCATCGATGCCTTTGTGGCTCATCTCCGTGATGAGCGCCGCCTCTCAGACAACACGACCCAGGGTTATCGAAGTGACCTGAAGCTGCTCGAAGGGTATTGCCAGGAGCTTGAAATCGATCAGTGGCATCAGTTGGCTGACCATCAACTCCGCCAATTTGTCGCTGACTCTCACCGTCGAGGCAATTCCGGTAAAACCCTGCAGCGGAGATTGTCCTCTATCAGGACATTTTTTAACTACCTGGCGAGGGAAGGCCAGGTAAAACAGAATCCAGCCCTATCGATAACGCCACCAAAAACTGCGCAGAAATTGCCAAAGACACTCGATACAGATCAGGTATCACAACTGCTCAAGGTACAGGGTTCCAAATGGCACACCATAAGGGACCTGGCGATCCTTGAACTCTTCTACTCTTCCGGTCTGCGTCTAACGGAGCTGACCAATACTGATATCGTCGATATCGACTGGGATGAAGCAACCATCAGAGTTACTGGTAAGGGATCGAAGGAACGCGTGCTTCCCGTAGGGTCACACGCACTTCTTGCCATCAGGAAGTGGCTCAAGGTTCGCTCTCAGCTGCCGAGGAAAAAACAGTCCATAGCGGATGAGTCAGCCTTGTTCATCAGTGAACAAGGACGACGGATAAGCCCACGCAACGTACAGTCACGGGTAAAGCACTGGACTCGCAGCCAGAACATTCGCGGCAATGTACACCCGCATATGTTGCGTCACTCATTTGCCAGCCATATGCTTGAATCAAGCGGCGATTTACGCGCAGTCCAGGAATTGCTAGGCCACGCTGATATCTCAACAACGCAAATTTATACTCATCTTGATTTTCAACACCTGGCAGAAGTTTATGATAAGGCTCACCCAAGAGCACACCGCAAATCTCAGCCAGATGACCCTGAGATATGATTCAGGAGGCAAGAATTGATTCAAGTCATCGCGTTTGACCTGGACGATACTCTCTGGTCGATTGGACCAATCATCTTCAATGCAGAAAAAAGACTCAACGATTGGTTGCAACATGAAGTGCCCCAACTCCTCTATGACGTGGATAGTATGCGCACATTGCGCCACGAGTTACTCGAACTGGAGCCAGACCTTGGCAATAAAATTACCGAGTTTAGGCGCAGGCTGATTGAGCGTGCACTGCTCCTTAGTCAAATCAGTATGGACGAGGCGGCTGAGCTATCGCACCAGGCCATGAATATATTTCTGGAAGCACGGAACGAGATAATGTTTTTTGACGGCGCGCTTGAAACCCTATCTCTGCTGTCGAATCAATTCACACTGGGCGCCTTGACCAATGGAAACGCCGATATACAAAAAATCGGCCTAGACAGCTATTTCAGCTTTGCATTTTCAGCAGAAGAAGTTGGTGCGCCAAAACCAGCAGACAATCTTTTCCGACGGGCTCTGACCCACACAAATACCAGACCCCAACAAATGCTTTATGTTGGTGACAATCCTGTACTTGATATTGATGCTGCGAATCGCATTGGTATGCATACGGTCTGGGTACAACATCCAGGACAGCACAATACGGGCGAAACAATCGCGGACGAGAAAATTGAACATATCCGCCAGTTACCGCAAGCGGTAGAACGAATATTGAGTAGATTCAGCGCAGACCATGTTGGCCAATGAACGCCTTCACCTGCGCCACATCTGCACCCATTTTTTCCTTTCGCATCGGCAACCCCGCCAGGGCTTCCAGAGACTCATGACTTGGTGTTAGCCCGGGGATCGCCTTGTTGATAGCGCCTTCAAATTTAGCAGGATGTGCGGTAGACAGACACAGTAGTGGAACATCTGGTGTTCGAAGACGATTACCGACACTAATTCCCACCGCAGCATGGGGATCAACCAGATAATTCTCCTCTTCATAGATATTGCGAATTGTTTTAAGTGTCTCCTCGTCATCTGCTGACCCGGCCAGAAAGGATTCATCGAACCCGCTGGTATTAAAGTCTAGACGTGCGACCCCCTCGTCCAGGAAACCAGCCATAAATTCGCTGACCTTTTCACAGGATCCATCGAGAGCGTAGTAAAGATATCTTTCAAAATTACTGGAAACCTGGATGTCCATTGCAGGGCTTTCACTAATATACACTTCTCCCCGTTGGTACACTCCGGTATGGAAAAAGCGTGCAAGAATATCATTCCGATTAGTTGCCAGAATCAACTTTCTAATGGGCAGTCCCATCCGTTTGGCGAGATAACCAGCAAAGATATCACCAAAATTGCCCGTTGGGACTGAGACATCGAACGTCTCCGGTCTACCTAGCTCATACCAGGCAAAAAAGTAGTAAACAATCTGGGCCAACACCCTCGCCCAGTTCACAGAGTTGACCGCTCCCAGCTGGTATTCCTGCTTGAATGGTAAATCAGAAAAGATGGTCTTTATCAATGACTGACAATCATCAAAGCTGCCATCCACCCCAATATTAAAAACATTGGCATCCAGTACGGTCGTCATCTGCGCCTCCTGTACCGGACTGGTTCTCCCTTCTGGGAAAAGAATAAATATATTGATATTGGATTTGCCGCGAACGCTTTCTATGGCTGCGCTGCCGGTATCACCACTGGTCGCACCAAGAATATTTAGATAACCCTTTTGATCATCAAGAATATACTCGAACACATTACCCAGAAACTGTAACGCTATGTCTTTAAACGCTAGAGTCGGACCATGGAACAGTTCAAGCAGGTGGAAATCTCCCAGTGGCACTAGGGGTGTTACTTTCTCATGATTAAAGCGGGCGTAGCTGTCAGTAACCAGTAAGGTTAAATCTTCGACAGGAATATCATCGATATACTCCGCCATTATACTGATGGCCAGTTCCTGGAAGGAATGAGAAGACCAGCTGACAAGTTTGTCTCTTACATCGGGAATATCATGCGGAATAAGCAAGCCACCGTCGGTGGCCAGCCCCATCATCACGGCATCCCTAAATCCAAGACCGGATACGCCGCCGCGTGAACTTCGATATTTCATGAACAGACCGTGAAAATCACCAAAGGCTTGATTATATAGAGGTTAGCCTTCGATTAGCTGTCCTAGATCGCCTCCACACCGATTTCACCCGTCCGAATTCGGACAACGTCATCAAGGGAGCTAACAAAAATCTTACCATCACCTACCTTTCCCGTGTTTGCTGCATTGCGGATAGCATCGATAACAGAGTCCAGATTCTCCTCCGCAATGGCGACCTCGATTTTTACTTTAGGCAGGAAATCAACAACATATTCCGCTCCTCGATAAAGCTCAGTATGGCCTTTCTGACGCCCGAAACCTTTCACCTCAGTTACCGTCATTCCCTGCACGGATATTTCAGACAGTGCCTCTCGGACATCATCCAACTTGAATGGTTTGACAATCGCTGTAACTAACTTCATCTACCTTCTCCAGTTTTCACACTCATACCACAACTAAATATTACCAAATTACAGGCTCTTTGATAGCCCAAATACCAAACGCGATTTACATAGATCCGTGCCATTAAAGCAATCGTTGGTGGACAGATCAGTATCATGCCATGTTAGAGACAAATCGATATCTGCAACCGTCCTGTTTATACCGATGGAATACTCTGCATAATCTGCTGAACGTTCCGTGGTTTCTATGCCAAAGGTAGCGCCTTTATCAATCGATTGGCTGGCATAATGAAAACCGAGGCCAAAACTATTCGGCAGGGGTAGCGAATAGTCAACGTAAACGTAGGTCGCGTTACCAGTTTCAAAAAAGAAATCGTTGGAATAGGCAACACCTACGGTCAGATCACGATAACTCAGGCTGCCGTATATTTCATCAAAATTACTATCATTAGGGCCGGCATTATTTGGATAATCATAATGTAAAAGGCCAATATCAAAGCCCAGGTTCTCGTTGATCTCGCCAGCAAATCCCGCATAAATATCGATTTCAATGCTTCCGTCAAATGCAATATTCGATGCCCAAACACCAACGTACAGACCTGAATCCCCTGTGATATCGAATCCACCCTGAATGGTTGCCTCCTCGCCGGTCTGAGATATACCCCGATATATATAGTCAGTAGCCAGGGTCACATTGCCAGCAACCTCCGCCGCATTAATACTACTGGACGCCAGCATCAGGCTACTGCTGATCAGGGCTACTTTCAGATTATTCATTCTTTCTCTCCTCTTAATCGTTTCTTTTGGCCGTCAATCCACTTTTTGCATGACAGACCGTTGGCCTTAACAGGCTGTTCACATAGACAGCCCTTTTACATCGATTATGCCAGTTGCATTGATCATGCCAGCTAGTAAACAGCCCACTCATTGCCTGCTGCCCGTGCCTTGATGCAACTGATCAAAATCACCGCCAGTTCCCAGCTTAAGTCATCTAAATCAATTGCTTACAAGGGAAATACCCCCCACGGGTACAGTTTCCAGACAACAGCCAGTCAATACATTGGGTTTTGCCACCCGCCATTTTCAGCTATTTAGGCACCATCATAGTGCACTGCCGACTATAACACCCTCACTTTTTGCACTCACTTGGTGCAGAAGAGGCTCACACTTCAAGGGGATATTAACGTACAACAATCATGGGGATGTCTCAATTTCATGCCGCTCGAACCAGTTTATATTCAATTCTTTTGCTGTTCTTCACTCTATGGCCGTTGCAACCACCTTCTCACGCGCCGAAATCGGCATCGAAGCACCCCCTGTTACCGTAGAGGCTGATGTAATCGGCGGACTTCCACAAATTCAAATCGTCGGTCTTCCAGAAACTGCGGTCAAGGAAAGCAAGGATCGCGTAAAGTCTGCTATCAAAAACGCAAACTTTGACATCCCTGATCGAAAACTCACCGTCAATCTGGCACCAGCAGACTTGCCAAAAAGCGGTGGCCGTTATGATCTATCTATCGCTCTCTCGATTCTGGCTGCCAGCAACCAGATCCCGGCTCACCGCCTGGTCGATATGGAGTTTCTTGGTGAACTGGCTCTGAATGGTGCTATCCGCCCGGTCACCGGTGTCCTCCCCGCCACGATCAGGGCAGTAAAGGCCAGTAATTTGATCGTTGTGCCGCGTGCCAATGAACACGAAGCAGCACTGGCACAATCAAACAATGTACTGGTGGCTGATTCACTACTAGAGGTTGTTCATCATCTAACTGGACAGCAACGGCTTGAAACCGCCCGGAAGGGCGCCATCGCAGAGCAGGGAATTACTGATCAACGACTGTGTGACATTCGCGGTCAAGAATCTGCCAAGCGCGCTTTAACCGTTGCTGCTGCCGGTGCACACAACGTCATATTCGTCGGTCCACCAGGCACAGGTAAAACCATGCTGGCAAGCCGATTACCCTCATTACTACCGCCAATGACTCTGGAGGAGTCCCTAATGGTCGCTTCCGTCAGGTCAGTTTCCAAATACTCCTTTGAATTTACCACCTGGTCCAAACGGCCTTTTCGAGCTCCTCATCATACTTCTTCTGCCGTAGCACTGGTTGGTGGGAGCAATCCACCTCGACCAGGTGAAATCTCGCTGGCTCACAATGGCGTGCTATTTCTTGATGAGTTGCCGGAATTTACGCGGCATGTGCTGGAGGTTCTAAGGGAGCCCCTTGAGTCCGGTAAAATTGTCATTAGCCGGGCATCGAGGCAAGTGGAATACCCTGCACAATTTCAACTTGTAGCCGCCATGAACCCTTGTCCTTGTGGATACTTCGGCGATGATTCAGATCGATGCAACTGTACCAATGACAAGATTCAGCGCTACAGGGGGAGGGTATCCGGGCCACTTCTGGACCGTATTGATCTTCATGTCGAAGTGCCTCCCTTGCCAACAGGTGCCCTATCAGATCCCGCACTCAGGCAGGATACTGATGAACATGACCGTTCCATCAATCTCATTGCAGAAGCCAGGCTGAGAATGATGCATCGATCAAACAAGCTCAACGCGCATATGTCTGCAAGGCTTGTGGAAAGCGCCTGCAAGCTGGCCCTTGCAGACAGAAACTTACTCGATAGTGCCATGACCAAACTTGGCCTTTCCGCTCGTGGATACTACAAGATACTCAAGGTAGCACGGACAATCGCTGACCTGGAGGGCTCTGAACACATTAGAACAGTGCACCTGACTGAAGCATTGGGCTACCGCAGACTGGACCGTTCCGGGCACCGGTCGGTGCTATGAGTTTTGACGCAAAGCTGCTTGCGAGCAACTTACCCTGCCCTATCAGCCTCCCCTGGATGGCGCTACCCGGCGTTACCCCAATCGGATTCCTCAAATTCCCGGTTTCTGGAAAACTGGAAGACGTTGGTTGTTCCTGCCTCAATTACTGACTGTTCCGAAACCCGGGTCAGAATCGCTCCCTCACGAAAATCTGCCAGCGAGTTCGCGCCGATATTAGTCATGGTACTACGAACCTTAAACAAGGTCGTTTCCAACACTTCCGCCAAAGATCCAACCAGCGGAACATAGGCGTCAACACCTTCTTCAAACATCATCTTCCTGGAACTCATCCCGTCGCTGTATCGCTGCCAGTTCTGCGCACGATGGGTACCTTCCCCCCAATAGGGTTTGTACATCTGACCGTTGATGGACGTCTTGGGGGTAGGACTTTCCTCAGTCATAGCAAAGTATCGACCCATCATCACAAAATCAGCGCCCATGGCGAGCGCGATCACAATCTGCGTATCATTGGCCAGACCCCCATCCGAGCACAATGGAATATATCGACCTGTTTCGGAATAAAATTCATCTCTTTTCTGCGCCACATCCAGCAATGCCGAAGCCTGCCCCCGGCCCACACCCTTCTGTTCCCGGGTTATGCAAATAGAGCCACCCCCCATTCCAACCTTTATGAAGTCGACCCCAGGTTCACTAACCAGGAAATCAAACCCCTCCGCTGAAACGATATTGCCGCCTCCTATTACCACCTCCGGACCGAAATTGTCGCGAATCCATCTGATTCCTTCCATTTGATATTCAGTAAATCCATCTGATGAGTCAAAACAAAGCACATCTGCACCTGCATTGACTAATTCCGGCACACGCTCCCTGTAATCATGCGTATTAATGGCAGCACCAACACACAGTCTCTTTGAGTCATCCAATAACTCCAGAGGATGCCTGCGGTGATCAACATAATCCTTTTTGAATACAAGCGATGTGAGGTTTCCAGCTTTATCAAGGATCGGTAGACATTCCTTCTTGTGCCTGTGTAATAATTTGTTGGCTTCTCGCAGGCTGATGCCATCAACACCGTGGATAACATCTTCGATACATGTCATATGCTCCCCCACCCGCTTATCCAGGTCATCCTCAAATTCCCAGAAATCCCTGTCAGTAATTATTCCGAGGAGTTTTCCAGCGGCAGAGCCATCCTGCGTTACGGGCACTGTTGAATGACCCGTCTCATCCATTAGCCTTACTATGTCTCTGAGTGATGTATCGGTGGTGGTATTTGAGGTACTGGAGACAAAACCTGCCTTATGGGTCTTGACCTGTCTTACCATCTCAACCTGGGATTCGATAGGTTGGGAGCAAAATACCATGCTCAAACCCCCTTGTCTGGCAAGGGCAACTGACAGGTCGGTCCCCGATACCGATTGCATACATGCAGATACGACAGGTATGTTCACACTAAAACGAGGCGGCTGGTCTGACTCCACAGCGGACAAGGGAGACCGTAAGTCAACCACATCTGAACTCTGGTTCTTCCGAGTCAGTCTGGGTATCAGTAAGTATTCACTAAAGGTACGAGAGGTATCTGCAAGTATAGTTGCCATTAAAAAACTCCATAGGCTGGCTTTGTGTCACGGTTGAGGCGGACATCTTTATTCAGGAGAAAAAAAACGTGTAGGCCAGTTGCGAATGCCTGGCTGCTTCTTTTCGGAATAGGCACGCAGGAATGATAGGGGAAAAAGGGAACTAATTTGCCACTGGGACGCGCCATGGCGAATTCTATGCGAAAGGCATAGACGATTCAATGATCTCCCGGCAATACGCCAATTCACATCAACAAAATCAGCTCGATATAGTGAATATTGATTAAATACTTTAGTATTTAACTATAAGATATTGATTATTAACCCAAAATTCGTAATATGGGCACAGAATGCTTCTTTTTTTGCTCAATGAATAAATCAGAACTGATCAAACGAATGTCGGACAAGCTAGACCAACTCACCAGTCGGGATGTTGACCTGGCTGTTCACACCTTAATTGAGATCATGTCCGAGAGCCTTGCCGGTGGAGAGCGGATAGAGATAAGAGGTTTCGGGACCTTTACTAACCACTACCGCAAACCGAGGACCGTGAGAAATCCAAAGACGGGGGAAATCGGTATCCGGAAACGAGGAAAGTTCGTACCTCACTTTAAGCCCGGGAAGGACCTGAAACGACGGGTTGATGAAGCACGTGACGAACAGGCGGCAACTGAATCTGGCGATAATACCGGTTCCGCATCGTTCAACCGGACCTGACCTAAACGCGCTTCAGGAGATACTATTCGCCAGACCCTGATTCTGTCGCCAGGCTTTTCATCGTTTCTCTCTCTTTCTGAATCAGATAGTCTGCTATTCGCAGCATATTGCTATTGCTACCAGCCATCTGGCCTTCAATACGGTACTTTCCGTTCACAATAATTGCTGGGACACCAGTTGCTCGATATGCCCTGCCTCTGGCTTCTGCCTGCTGGACACTGGCGCGTACACCGAATGAATTATAAACCTTGGCAAAATCTACTGGATCAATGCCGAAATCTGAAAAGAATTTTGCCATGAGTTTAGGATCGTTTAACCTTTTCCTCTGGGCATGGATCGCCTGAAACAAGGGCGTATGCAATTTCTCCGCTATATCCAATGCCGCTGCCACATAGTATGTCTGGGCATAAACCTGATAATCCTTGTTCCAGATCGCAGGGGTCCGGCTAAATGTCACATCTCCTGGAAGGTTTTCCTCCCAGGCAGTAATCATTGGATCAAATTGGTAACAGTGGGGGCAACCATAGGAAAAATATTCGGTGACCTCGATCTTATCCTTGTTGCCGGTCTTGAGTGGAATCACTAATTCGGCATAGTGGGTACCTTCCTCGTAATCGAAGCTCTCGCCCATCGCCAGATTGCCAACAAACCAACATACTATGAATATTGCTACTTTTTTAATCATGTCACGTCATACCCCACCCGAATTGATTATTAGATCCGGCTTAGTCACTTCGTGTTCCCTCACGGGTTCCTGACCCGCTGCTTTCATGTATAACGGTGCCGTACCACCAAATTCTTCGCTTTGCAGTTTCATATTAATGCAGTGATAGAATGGTCGACGCATTATATAGCACTCACAGTACAATGACTTCACTCATTCATTCACCATCCGGTCAGCATCTTGAGCATTGATTTCAACACCGCAACTTTCCTGAAAAGCGCGTCCGCTATGACTCAGTGCCCCACTGATCAAGGGGCAGAGGTCGCTTTCTGCGGTCGCTCTAACGCGGGCAAATCGAGCGCAATAAACACGCTGACAGGCCAACGCAAGCTAGCCAGAACCAGCAAGACACCTGGAAGAACACAGCTGATAAATTTTTTCTCTCTGTCCAGCCTGCAGCGCCTGGTAGACCTGCCTGGCTACGGCTATGCAAAAGTACCCAGTGCTTTGAAAGCACATTGGCATCAACACCTGGATGAATACCTGCGCAACAGACTCTGCCTGAAGGGTTTAATACTACTAATGGATATCCGGCACCCTCTCCGGGAGTTCGATGAAATGATGCTGCAATGGAGCAAATCTTCCAACATGCCGCTTCATATCCTGCTCACAAAAGCTGATAAACTTAAACGAGGCGCCAGAAACAATACACTGCTTAAAACCCAGCGCGCGCTACCCAAGGGGGTTACAATCCAGTTGTTTTCCTCCACTGAGACTATTGGGCTCGATCAACTCACCAGCGTCATGACTGACTGGTTGGAAGCCATAGAACTTGAGGACAAGTGATTGGGCATAAAAAGAACGGGCCCTGATCACCTATTGGGGAGGTGTGACCAGAGCCCAGGCTTCGGCTATTTAGGGGGATAAATCACCGAAGTTTGTATCCGAAACAATGTCGTTGTTTCATATATTGTGACTGACCTTCATCGAAGAAGTTCCCAAAAAATTCGGTTTTCTTTCTGACGGTCACCAAATGTGCTCCATAGGCATTGCTGCTAGTGTGCAGCATCCCAGTCTGTACCGATCCCAACTTCCACCAGGAGAGGAATACTCAAATCGGCAGCACTCTCCATTCGTTCCTTAAGACCAGCCACCACAATCTCAGTATCACGTCCGCTGACCTCCAGCACCAATTCATCGTGCACCTGCATAATAATCTGTGCATCCAGTTCCGATTCTTTCAGCCACGCATCTACCTTGATCATCGCTCTCTTAATAATATCCGCTGCACTACCTTGCATTGGTGCATTGATAGCTGTCCTCTCGGCTGCCTGACGGCGCTGAAAATTACTGGCATTGATCTCGGGTAAGTATAGACGCCTGCCAAATATTGTTTCGACAAAACCATTTTCTGCGGCTTCGACCCGGGTGCGATCCATGTACTCTCTGACACCCGGATAGCGTTCAAAGTACAGGTCAATATATTCCTGCGCATCCTTAAGCGCGATATTCAACTGCCTGGACAGTCCAAAAGCAGACATGCCGTAGATCAATCCGAAATTTATGGCTTTAGCACTACGACGCTCACCGTCCATGACATCTTCAAGTGCTCGACCAAAAACCTCGGCCGCAGTGGCTCGATGAATGTCCAGATTATTCCTGAATGCTGCAACTAATCCTTCGTCTTCAGACAGGTGAGCCATAATCCTCAGTTCAATTTGGGAATAGTCCGCGGCGATCAACTCAAACCCTTCACGGGCTACAAATGCTTTGCGAATCCGCCGCCCTTCTTCGGTACGTATCGGGATATTCTGCAAATTGGGATTGGTACTCGACAGCCTTCCGGTGGCGGTGACCGCCTGATGATATGAGGTATGAACCCTGCCAGTTTCTTCATTGACCTGCCTGGGCAATTGATCAGTATAGGTGGATTTAAGCTTACTCAGCCCACGGTACTCCAATATTACTTTCGGCAGAGGATAGTCCAGGGCAAGTTCCTGAAGAATCGGTTCTGCTGTGGATGGTTGCCCTTTTGGTGTCTTCTTAATAATCGGCAATTGCATTTTTTCAAAAAAGATCTGCTGCAGCTGTTTAGGGGAACCGAGATTAAACTCTTCCCCGGCAAGCGCGTAAGCGTCTTGCTCTAGCCTCGTTAGTCTCAACTCAAGTTGCCTACTTTGTTCATTCAACAGTTGCTGATCAAGTAACACACCATTTCGCTCAATTCTGGAAAGGATACTTACCAGTGGTAGTTCAATTTCACTGAACACTAATTTCAGCGACTCTACAGCTTCAAGTTTGGGCCACAAAACCTGGTGTAGCTGCAATGATATGTCCGCATCCTCGGCAGCATAATTTGCAGCCACATCAACCGCCACCTGGTTAAATGTTATTTGTTTGGCGCCTTTACCTGCAATATCTTCAAAGTGAATCGTTTCACGTCCCAAGTATTTTAGTGCCAGGTCATCCAGATTGTGTCGGGAAGCAACGGAGTTCAGAATGTATGATTCAAGCATGGTGTCAAAGGCTATTCCCTCAAGACCAACGCCGTAGCGTGCGAGAACACTCATATCATATTTGAGGTTCTGCCCGATAATTGTTCGCGATGGATCCTCCAAAAGGGGGCGCAACTTATTTAGCACAAAATCAGCAGGTAACTGAACCGGCGCCCCTTCGTAATCATGGTTTAGCGGAACATAAGCTGCTTCACCCGCGACACAGGAGAATGAAACACCAACTAACTCAGCTTGCATATAGTTGATACTGGTGGTTTCTGTATCGAAGGCAAAACTGGTTGCCGAGCTCAATTTCTGAATCCAAACATCCAATGCCTCTTCAGTGAACACTGTTTCATAGTTGGTACTAGCAGCCGGTTTGCGCTCGACCTCGATCTCAGCTCCCGATAACTCCTCCACCCACGCCTTAAATTCCAGGTCAGTGAATAGTTTCTTCAGCCTGACCTCGTCGGCTTCGGATATCTTCAGATCTTCTACTCCATGATCCAGCTGCACATCCTGCTTTATGGTGGCAAGCTCATGAGACATGGGCAGAAACGAAGCAGACTCACGCAGATACTCACCAACCTTGCCTTTGACATCATCGGCATTGTCCATAACACCGGACATAGAGTCATAGGCAGTGAGCCACTTGACTGCTGTTTTCGGACCACATTTCGGCACACCCGGGATGTTGTCTGATGTGTCCCCAACCAGGGCGAGATAGTCGATAATCTGATCAGGTCGCACTCCGAACTTTTCCACGACCCCATCTATATCCATTAGGGTATCTGTCATAGTGTTAATCAGGGTGACATGCTCATTGACCAACTGCGCCAGGTCTTTATCCCCGGTTGAAATAAGTACGTCCATTTTGGCCTCAGTCGCCTGCCTGGCAAGTGTGCCGATAACATCATCAGCCTCAACGCCTTCAACGACCAACAGCGGTAACCCCATACAGCTGACAATTTCATGGATCGGTGCTATCTGGCTTCTCAATTCATCCGGCATGGGCGGGCGATTGGTCTTGTACTCCGCGTAAATGTCATTGCGAAAAGTCTTCCCTTTGGCGTCAAACACCACCGCAAGATGACTATCGGGGTACGCCTTCATCAGCTTCCTTATCATGCTGATGACGCCCCTGACTGCACCCGTCGCCTGACCCTTGGAACTCATCAATGAAGGTAGTGCATGGTAGGCTCTAAACAGGTACGATGAGCCGTCTATTAGCACCAGTTGGTAGTCATCTTTCATCGCTGTCAATTTCACCCGTCTGGAAAGATCAAACAATACTGTGAACCCACTGCGCTTTTCAATTGTTCCTGATCAAATTGGCGGACTGGTATGGTTACTTCTTGCACTATGCGCACTATTTAGCTGTGCCAATTTGAATGCACAATCCGCAATGGGCGATATCAATGATGATGATATTGAAATCATCGAAGGCGAAGAAAGGACCATCTTTGAATATCGAAATAATGGTGTACTGATCATGATAAAGATAGTACCGAAAGTAGGCAGACCCTACTACATGGTCCCTGCCGATGGATCCGCCCATTATCAGAGCCTTGATCACAAAAAGAGATTGTACCCGCAATGGGTCATTCTTGACTGGTAAGAATGTCAGCATTTACAACATTTTCACAGGACGCCCTGGAAGTATTCCTTGTCAAGTTTGACGTTGGTGATCTGATTTCCTGGACACCTATAAAAACAGGGATCGAGAATTCCAACTATTTCGTTACAACCAGAAAACATGCAGAAGATAGGAGTTTCGTGCTTACCATCATGGAAGTCCTCTCCTTTGACGACATTCCATTCTTTAACGGCCTGTTGATGCACCTGTCTCACTATGGGCTGCCAGTCCCGGCACCGCAGCAGACACTGGAGGGAATGACCAGCACAACATTTTGCGATAAGCCGACGGTGTTGGTTCCCAAACTGACCGGCGAACATCCCAAACAAATATCGACCAATCACTGCAACGCGATTGGTCAGGTACTGGGAGAGATTCACTGTGCGCTCGCTACCACGTATCTGTACAGGGCAAATCCTTTTGATCTTGACTGGATGTTTCATACGATAGAGAACTTGGGACACGAGCTTGACAAAGAGGACCGGCTCCTCCTAGACAAGATCGCGGATGAATACGCTGAAATAAGCGAGTTACCTTTGCCGAAGGGCATTACACATGGTGACCTTTTTCGGGATAACGCCTTATTCAAGGGGGAGGAGTTAACCGGGGTCATCGACTTTTATCGTGCCTGCAATGATTTCCTGATCCAGGACATCGCTATCACAATCAATGACTGGTGCAGAACTGAGCAGAACGAAATCAGTGCTGAGCTCAGTGAAAGTTTGCTCCAGGGTTATGAATCCAAACGTTCTCTTGAAGATGAGGAAAGAGAGCTCTTACCAAATTTTCAGCTGGCAGCCTGTGCTCGTTTTACCCTAACAAGATTACTAAGTGGCTCTGAAGGCCACCACCTGAAAGATCCCCTGGTGTATATGCACCTGGCGGCCAGCCTTTCCTAGGCACGGGTAGGAACTGACTGTTTTTTTACATATCGAGCGGGTTAGTTCCTTATAAGGAACTAACTAACAGGCATGATGTAGTGATCAGCAAGCAGTGCGACAAATAGCGCCATCAAATAGAAGATAGAGTACTTGAAGGTTTCAATGGGAGCTCGGGGATTATTGCCAAACAGCATGTTCAAGCTCCAATAGAGGAAGCCAGCCCCCAGCGCCAGGACACTTACCAAATACAGCAAATTACTCATACCGATCAGGTAAGGCAATACGGTGATTAGAATCATGATGACGGTGTACAGCAAGATGTAGATCTTGGTGTAATACTCACCATGGGTGACTGGTAACATAGGGATATCCACCTTCCGATATTCTTCCATACGATCTATGGCAAGTGCCCAGAAATGTGGAGGAGTCCAGGCGAAAATAATCAAAACCAGCAGCAGGCCACCGCCATCTATGCTCCCGGTTACCGCCGTCCAGCCAAATAAGGGTGGTGCTGCTCCAAAAAGTCCACCAATAACAATATTTTGCGGTGTAGCCCGTTTAAGGTAGAGGGTATAAATTATCCCATAGCCAAACCAGGATGCCAGATTCAGCCAGGCTGTCAGCGGGTTTACCAGAAACGCAAGAATCGTGATACCAGTAACGCCAGTAGCCCCTACAAATATGTATCCATGCAGATTGCTGATCCTACCCTGGGCAACGGGTCGATTCCTGGTACGTGCCATTTTGGCATCGATGCCAGCATCAACCAGATGATTCAAGGCCGCAGCCGAACCAGCCACCAGCGCAACACCCAGATTGCCGAAGACCAGGATATCCCATGGCACCATCCCGGTCGTAGCGAGAAACATACCGACCAGGGTGCACAACAGCATCAACAGAACGACACGAGGTTTACACATCTCGAGGTAGTCACGCCATCTGGCAGTCAATTTGAATTCAGGAGTAAGTTCAGTCACGTCAATTCAGGTTTGGGACACAGGATTGTGAATTCTATCTAAATCATGTTCAGATTGCATAATTTGTGACAGCTTTCATTCAGGCAAGCTGTAAATCGACTATTCCATCCTGGACCAACAGGGCATCTACACTGGGCTCCCGGCCACGAAAGGCCAAGAACAGCTCCTCTGCATCGCGAGATCCACCTTGTTCCAATATGGTTGAAAGAAACTCCTCTCCGGTCTGTCTATTGAAAATGCCATCTTCTGAAAATCTGGCAAAAGCGTCAGCGGACAGTACCTCAGCCCATTTATAACTGTAGTAGCCAGCAGCATAACCTCCCCCAAATATGTGTGAAAAGGCATTTTGAAACCGATTTTGCGCTACCGCGGGTACCACTGCCACCTTGTCTCGAACTTCATCAAGAATCTGTTGGATCTGACTGAGGTTAGCTTCTTCAAATTCAACATGTAAGCGAAAATCAAATAGGGCAAATTCCAGTTGCCTGACCATTGCCATGGCTGATTGAAAGTTCTTGGCTCTTAGCATCTTCTCCAGTAATTCGTCAGGCAATGACTCGCCAGTCTGGTAGTGTCCTGAGACAAATTCCAGTGCCTCCCGGACCCAGCACCAGTTCTCCAAAAACTGACTTGGCAGTTCAACCACGTCCCAGGCGACACCGTTTATCCCTGATACGCCAGCGCACTCCACCCGGGTCAACATTTGATGAATACCATGGCCAAATTCGTGGAACAGCGTAACAACCTCTTTGTGGGTCAGTAGGGCCGGATCATCTCCTACCGGTGGGCTAAAGTTGCAGGTCAGGTATGCAACCGGCAGTTGCAGGGTTCCATCCAACCTTACCCTGCGGGTCCTGCATTCATCCATCCAGGCACCACCTTGTTTCTTGCCCCTGGCGTACAGATCAAGATAAAACCTGGCGATTACTTTCCCTTCTTTGCGAATATCATACGTTGTGACATCCTGCAGCCAGACATTGACGCCATCGGTCCTTACTATCTCAATGTCAAAGAGACGCCTGACTACTTCAAACATGCCTCGGATGACAGTCGGTGCCGGAAAATAGGGTCGAAGCTCTTCCTCTGACACGTCATATTTTTGCTTCTTCAGCTTCTCAGCAAAGTAAGCAGTATCCCATGCACTTAATTCGTCTACGCCGTATTCAGTGTGAGCAAATTTGCAAAGCTCCGCAAATTCCTTTTCGGCCATGGGTTTTGATTTCGCCACCAGCTCTTCGAGAAATTCCAATACCTCATCGGTTGAACGCGCCATCTTCTTCGCCAGGGATTTCTCGGCGAAGTTGTTGAAACCCAATAGGCCGGCCTGCTCCTTTCTCAATTTGAGAATATCAAGCATCAAGCCGGAGTTATCCCACTGAGCTTCACCCGGTCCTATCTCCGAAGCTCGTGTAACAAAAGCTTCCTGCACCTCTCGTCGCAATGCCGAATCATCGCAGTAGGTCATTAGCGGCAGATAACTGGGGATATCGAGGGTAAGAAGATAGCCATCTTCTCCGCGCTGCTCGGCAGCCTGTTTCGCCGAACCAAGGACGCTCTCCGGTAATCCAGCCAACTGGTTCTCATCAACAATAAGCTTGCTCCAGGCATCAGTGGCATCAAGCACATTGTCACTGAACCTGCTACTGAGCTCTGAAAGCTGTTTAGTGATTTCTGCTAACCGTGTCTGCTGCTCTTCACCAAGATCAATTCCCGACAACCGAAAATCCCGCAGGGCATTATCTATGACTTTCTGTTGTGCAATCGACAGATCACAGAATTCTGCCGATTCTCTAATTTTGTTATAAGCCGCATAGAGTTGAGGGTTCTGTCCCATTTCAGTGAAATACTCGCTGAGCAGTGGTAAACAATGGTTATAGGCTTCCCGCAGATCATCAGTATTGACCACTGAATTCATATGGCTAACCGGAGACCATGCCTGACTCAGTCTGTCTTCAGTTTCTTCACGTACATGCACCAATGATTCCCAGTCATCAGCGCCAGCCTTGAGCAACTCTCCTATGGTTGTCCTGTTTTCAGTGAGTAACTGCTCGATCGCCGGCTTGACGTGTTCAGCCTGGATTTCACCAAAGGGAGGTAGTTCATTATTTTGAATAAGCGGATTGCTCATAGTTAGCCCCCTCGTAGCCGAGCTCAGGATAATGGTCAGGTAGTTTTTCTCAAGGACATAATCAGCTCCCTGGTTTGAACTGCTTCTGAAAACCACAGACGAAAGGAAAGAGCAGCCTGCTCCACCAGCATACCCAGGCCATCAGCAACCTCACACCTGCTGGTCGACAAACACCATTCATTGAATGCCGTTGCGCCTGCTCCGTATACCATATCGTAACAGTGAGAATGATGGCCAAGAATGTTCTCTGGCAATTCAGGCACATTGCCGGACAGACCAGCCGAGGTACCATTAATTATCAGGTCATAACCCTGTTCCAAATCACTCATCTCTACAGCAGTAATTCGACCATCCGCCATCTGTGCTGCTACCTGGATGGCTTTGGCAGATGTTCGATTGTGGAGATGAATATAACAAGGGGCTGCCTGCAGCAGGTCCCAAAGGACACCACGAACGGCACCACCCGCTCCAAGCACAAGTACCCTCTGGTCGGCAATTTTCCATCCAAGGTTATGTGTTAAATCCTGGACCAGACCCGCGCCATCCGTATTGTCCCCATATATTCGTCCGCTGGCTTCCGCGGCAATAGTATTCACAGCCCTGCTCCTGTTGGCAGAAACTGACCGGTGTTCAGCCATATCGAACGCTTCACCTTTGCAGGGAAGGGTGATATTGAACCCAACGCCACCAGCACCGAGAAAGTCCATAGCTACATCGTGGAACCTGCCATCTGGAACCAGGATTTTTTCGTAGTCCAGATCCACACCTGTCTGCCTGGCAAAATCCCGGTGAATCTCAGGTGACCTACTATGTGCCACTGGATTGCCCAGAACTGCCAGTCTACGGTTATCCACTATTTCGCGTCCTCAGAACCTTCCCGGTATTCAAGTCCCGAATCTCACTTACGCTACGACGGTCTGTTACCGTACCTGGCACAACGGCATCAATGCCGGCCGGAAAATTCTTGCGGACCTGCAGCGGACTGATCGCGGCTACCCGGCCAGTTGGATTGGCAGAAGTCGAGACCAGTGGTGAATTCAGCCGCTGGCATAGATCCTGGATCACCGGGTGACTTGACACTCGCAGGGCTACGGAATCATGAGTTCCCTTTATCCACAGGGGACAACAACCATTATCCGGCACCAGATAAGTAACGGGCCCCGGCCAATCACGTTCAAGCTGGTCACGCATTTCATCCGACAGACCCGTGAGGAACGGCTTGAGCTGCTCAATCGATGAAGCGACCATAATAAGACCCTGATCCCAGGACCGGTTCTTGAGTTTCAAAATCCTGGAAACTGCTGACAAAGAATGCGGGGAGCATCCCAAACCCCATACACCTTCGGTTGGATAGGCGATAACAGCCCCTCCATTAACCTGCTTCGCCACATGATCCATGCGCCAGTCTGAAATTCTAGCCGTCATGCAGCAAAACCCACGCGGGTGGTCAGGCTCTTTTCCATGCTCAAACAGATCACCTTTTAGTTCCTGATTTCCAGGTTTACGGGAGCAGGTCCCTGTTCTTCTGTCGAATCGATTCCGCATTGGCTGCGCGCTCATTTTCCAGTGCCACTTTCAGATCTGCATCCATGACACCGATAATCTGGGCCGCCAGATAAGCTGCGTTCTTTGCACCTGACTTACCGATTGCCACGCTTGCTACTGGTATTCCACCGGGCATCTGCACCGTGGAAAGCAACGCGTCAATCCCTCTCAGGGGGCCTGAATCGATAGGTACACCAATGACGGGTCTCACCGTATGTGCAGCAACAGCGCCAGCGAGATGTGCAGCCATACCGGCTCCAGCGATGAACACCACGCAGCCTCTCTGTTCCGCATCAAGCACATATTCGCGCGTATCTTCCGGAGTACGATGCGCGGAAGTTATTCGAACCTCATAATTAATACCCAGTTTCTTAAGTATCTCAATGGAATTCTCCATCACCGGCAGGTCAGAATCTGAACCCATCAGGATGGCAACAAACACTGCTGACATGAGGATAACCTTCACGAAAAAGGAAAGGGACGTTACCCCACTCACCCTCACGTTTCAACATAACTCTCACACCAGGCTGTATCCTCCTGCCTCACTCACTATGTATCCATCGATTTCCAGCTCCACCAGTTGTGCCAGCAAAACCGATACTTCAACGCCAAGTGTCCGGCAGAGCCGGTCAACTACGATGGGTTCTGCACCAAGATGATTGAGAATGCGCTTTTTGGCTTGCGATAGAGAATTTCCAGTCCGCTGCTCTTGTGCCGTCAGTTGGAACCGGGCAATCGCGCCCAGTTCCTGCAGCACCTGCTCCGCATTTTCGCTTAGCACCACACCCTCACGAATCAACTGATGACACCCTCGACTCTGCTTGGAGCTGATAGAACCTGGAACCGCGAACACTTCTCTGCCTTGCTCCATGGCCAGGCGAGCAGATATAAGAGATCCACTCTTCTCCTGTGCCTCCACCACAAGGGTACCGAGGGAAAGGCCAGTGACAATCCTGTTGCGCCGCGGGAAGTTGACTGGATACGCCCTTGTACCAAGCGGAAATTCTGACACCAGCAAACCCTTTTCACATATCCGTCTGGCGAGATGTCCGTGCCTCATGGGGTAGATAACATCGCAGCCGGTACCGAGCACCGCGATCGTTATTCCATCTGCAGCCAGCGCACCACGATGGCCCGCCGAATCTATTCCCAAAGCCAGGCCACTAGTAACCGCGATACCCACGGATGCGAACACCCGTGCAAATTCTTCTGCATGTCTGGTGCCTGCCGGGGTAGGATTACGACTGCCAACTATGGCAATCTTCAGCGCCCTGATTGCCTCCAGGTCTCCCCTGCAAAAAACCAGCACAGGGGGATCACAAATCTCTGCCAATAGATCTGGGTAATCAGGCGTATCCAGAATCAAAAGATGATTGTCCTTGTCCTGCAGCCAACCCAGGTCTGCGTCGACTTTTCGTTGCAGATCATCCCTGATTCGCCTGGAGGATATCTGCTGCTGCAGGCGCCTGATTATCTTTTTATTCACGCCTGGTGCAGCTAAATCGGAAATTGAGGAGAGCGCTGCACCTGCCGAACCAAAAAATCTAAGCAGTATTGCAAGTTGAACCGGCTTATCTTCAAGCGCGCGAAACAGCAGCAAGAGGTCAGCAATCTCTTTGGTATCCATCCTGAAGTGTCCTCATCAAGAAGACAAAACATAAAGCTTCAGAAACAGCTATTCGATGGTCAATATCGCAAATTCAGGCCAGATATAGCCCGGTAAGCAAGACCGGTAAGGCTAGATACCCCGGATATCTATTAGGGGTTGAGGACCTCATCGCCAACACTCAGCGGTTCATCGGTCTGCAGAACCAGGCCGTAGGACATCTTGTCAAAGTTGCGAAACACCATGAGGATACCAGCACGCTCGGTGGGAAGTTGAACCAGTTCCCTTGTAAATCGGTCTCGGGCGACGGAACCACGTTTGTGGATCGCCAGTACACTACCCACCTCGAGCCCATGTACCTTGCCACGATTTAGCACGACGACGTCATTCCTGCCAACCTGGGTGACTCCGCCAAGGACGGTCATAATGACACCAGTGACTTCGCTCGATGGTGGCTTCGGATAAAAGGTGGATTCTACTCGCCTTTCCTCTGTAGGCAGCAAACGATCACCAAGTCGAACATCTTCCTTCACGCTCTGCAGCACAAATGTACGCAGCCCGTCATCGCTCGATACAACTCTGGCCAGACCAACTTCCCGTGCTTCAAACCCCAACACCTCGTTAGTGTCTGGATCCTGATAAACGTTGCCTTCACGGAAAATACCAAAAACCACCGTTTCACTATCCCAATCACCTCTGGCAAAAAACTTGTCTCCAGGCCCAAATATCAATCTTTCTGCAGTGCCCGCCAGTATGTGGGGTGCGTTTTTCAAGGTGTCTTGCTCAACAATCCTCCCCGTCGTCAGCATGCTTGCAACCGCATCAAGCGGGATTGCAGGGATGGCGCTGACCAATGGGGATGAGCGAACACTTGGTTTCAATTTTTCAGTTCGGTCCCCTTTTCTGACCGGTTGTGGCGGTCTAAGGGCAACAGTCCTTGATTCAACGCCACGCTGCAGGGATAACTGTCGCTCTCCGTTGACATAGGTGAGAAAAATCTCGTCCCCTGGATAGATCAGGTGAGGGTTCTCTATGTTCGGGTTTACATGCCAGATATCCGGCCACATCCAGGCATCGGTCAAGAATATTGAAGCAATTTCCCAAAGCGTATCGCCTTCTTTCACCTGATATCGATCCGGATGATCTTCACGAAAAACTTCAGCGGCTACCAGCGGAATAGTAGCCCAACAGGCAGCTATAACTAACACCAGGGACGGAAGATATTTCTTCATAGGGCGAATCCCGTCTTCAAAAAGAGTACAATAGCAGGTTACTCGAACCATATTTTCAGCCGCTACAGCAATCTGCGCAGAGCTGAATTTTCTATTTGATCATAATCTTAGCAGCACAAGTTGCACTATTACTAGAGGTATTAGCCTAAACTATATGGTGCCATTAGAAATTTTGGAGTTTCCAGACCCCCGCCTGCGGACCACTGCCAAACCTGTTAAGGAAATAGATGGAAAGTTGAATAAACTTATCGACCGGATGCTCGTCACTATGTACGAGGCTCCCGGCATAGGTCTGGCGGCTACCCAGCTGAACATACACCAGCGGCTGCTGGTCCTGGATATCTCGGAACACAAGGATTCGCCTCTTGTTCTCATCAATCCAGTGCTGGTCAGCGAGGAGGGGGAGCTCGAAACCGCTGAGGGATGCCTCTCAGTCCCAGGCTTCTACGAGCCGGTCAGCCGTGCAAGCCAAATCCAGGTTGATGCCCTTGGCCGAGATGGCGGACCCATTTCCATAGAGGCGGAAGATCTGCTTGCTGTCTGCATCCAGCATGAGATGGATCATCTCGATGGCAAACTATTCGTTGACTACCTATCGACAGCCAAACGGCAGATGATTCGCAAGAAATTGCAAAAGCTGCAAAGACTGCAGGCCTAATGGCTTGAAGATCATTTTCGCTGGCACGCCAGAATTTGCCGCAACGCACCTCGCCTCAATCGCCGAGTCCCATCATGAACTGGCTGCCGTCATTACCCCTCCCGACAAGCCAGGTAAAAGGGGGCGCCAGCCTGTTGCCAGCCCTGTTAAACACCTTGCCACTGACCTGGGACTGGACGTCAGGCAGCCACGCCGCCTGGTTGCGAATGATATTGCCGACCTCGGTGCTGATCTCTTACTGGTCGTGGCCTACGGACAAATTCTCAGAAGTGATGTGCTGCAACTCCCCAAAAAGGGCTGCATCAACGTACATGCATCCCTTTTACCCAGGTGGAGAGGCGCCGCACCCATTCAGCGCGCAATCCTGGCAGGAGATACTGAAACTGGCGTCTGTATTATGCAAATGGATGAAGGGCTCGACACGGGTGGCATTCTGCTGCAACAGACTGTTCCAATCCTCGAAGACGACACGACCTTAAGTCTGACAAGCCGTCTCAGCGAAGTAGGACCCCCTGTCCTGCTCAAGGCCATGGAACAGATTGATGCCGATACCAGCTACATCACACCACAACCTGATGAAGGGATGACCTATGCAAAAAAAATCAGCAAAGATGAGGCCAGGATAAACTGGCTTTCATCTAGCCTGGATATTTCCCGGCAAATCAGGGCTTTTAATCCTGATCCCATCACTTTTACCTATCTGAAGGAGCTGAGGGTAAAAATCTGGCAGGCACGCAAAATTTCAACGACCTGCGCAGGACAACCAGGAGAAATAGTCGGCCTGTCCAAAGCTGGAGTCGAGGTCGCATGCGGTGAGGGCTTGTTGCTCATCTCAGCTCTCCAGCTTCCAGTGGGAAAAGGAAAAGTTCTGGATGGTCAGGATATCCTCAATGCAAGGCGCGATATGCTGTCACCTGGTATCTATTTCTCCTAGAATCACTCAAAAGCCATGAATGAATATCAACAGGCCGTTTCGAGCCTCCTGAAAGTTGTCAAAAAGGGACAGAGCCTTACCGCCAGTATCCCACCTGAAGCCAGCCCACTGGCAAAACAGATCACCTATGGTGTGTTAAGAGACTATTACCTGCTGGACCATTTATGCGGCTGCGTCCTGGACAAGCCTTTACCGGCCAAACATCTCGATCTAAAGCTTTTGCTATTTTGTGGTATTTATAGCATCAGAACCCTTAATCGCCCTCAACACACGAGTGTTAACGCAGCCGTAGATGTGCCCAAAACTATGCGTAAAGCCTGGTCTAAAGGTCTGGTCAACGCCGTCCTGCGTAATTACATTCGCAGACGGGGTGAAATCGACGATACCTCGCACCAGAGTATCGAAATTCAAACCAACCACCCGGAGTGGCTAACTACTAGAATCCGCCGTGCCTGGCCAGAGGAGGGTCTCCAGTTACTTCACACAAACAATGAAAAACCACCAATGGTGCTTAGAATCAACGAGCAGAAAACAACTAGAGAGGAGTACCTAAAACTATTGTCGGATATTGACCATTCTGCCAGTCCTGGTTTGCTGGTTCCTTCATCAGTAATACTGGCATCACCCTGCCCCGTAAGCCAACTTCCCAGGTTCGAAGATGGCTGGGTGAGCGTTCAGGATGAGGCTTCCCAGCTTGCCGCCCACTTACTGACAACAACAGCGGGGGAGGATGTTCTCGACGCTTGTGCCGCGCCGGGAGGCAAGGCTTGTCATCTCCTAGAAAGGGACCCTGACATCAAGCTTGTTGCCAATGACATCAGCCAGAGTCGGTTACAGGCGGTGATCGACAACCTGACCCGGCTTAATCTGTCCTGTGAAATTGCCTCCATGGATCTGCTGGATTTCAGCAATCGCAAATTCAACAAGATCCTTCTCGATGCACCCTGCTCCGCTACCGGAATAATCCGAAGACATCCGGATATTAAGTTGCTGCGCAGAAATTCAGATATTGATAAGCTGTGCGCCATGCAGCTCAGGTTGATTTCTGCTGCCTGGCAACTACTTGATCATGGAGGGGAGCTCTTGTATTCCACCTGTTCCGTGCTTCCCGATGAAAACGAGGACATCATTTCCGACTTCATATCAGATCGAGAGGATGTACAAGTACTGCCAATCAAAGTAGATGCTGGTATCGAGCTTCAAATCGGTCACCAGCTGCTGCCAACCTCAGGAAGCCACGATGGCTTCTACTATGCCCATCTACGCAAACTTCCAGTGACGAGATCTGACAAATGAAGATCATCATACTCGGCGCCGGAGAAGTGGGTGGCAACCTAGCCCAAAATCTGATCAAGGAAGCAAGCGATATCACGGTTGTCGACATCGATGCTGATCGCCTCAGGGACCTGCAGGACCGCATCGATATCCGGACCATAAGAGGCTTGGCATCGCATCCCGATATCCTGAGACAGGCCGGGGCAGAAGACGCCGATATGCTTATTGCGGTAACTTCCAGTGATGAAACTAATATGGTCGCCTGCCAGGTAGCCCATACCGTGTTCCACACACCTACCAAAATAGCCCGCATCCGTACCGTTGCTTATCTGGAAAATGGCGGCATTTTTCGGGACGAAGCTATGCCGGTCGATCACATCGTGAATCCGGAAAAGATCATAACCCAGGATATAAAGCGCCTGATCGATAACCCGGGCGCACTTCAGGTCATGGAGTTCGCCAATGGTCAGGTTCAGCTAGTCTGCGTCAAGGCTTACTACGGAGGTCCCCTGGTTGACCAGGAATTGCGCTACATCAGAAAACACATGCCCATGGTCGATACCAGAGTAGCTGCCATTTTTCGCAAGAACCGCCCCATCATTCCAGAAGGAACTACGGTTATCGAAGCCGATGATGAGGTATTTTTTATCGCTGCTGCAGATGATATCCAGAGCGTGATGAGTGAACTAAGAAGGACTGAACGCCCAAACAAAAGAATCGTTATAGCAGGTGGCGGTCATGTCGGTCGGGGTCTCGCTGAATCCGTCGAGAACAAATATGGTGTTCGTATCATCGAGAGCAGTAAGCGAAGATGCTATGAGCTCTCAGAAACACTGCATCGAACCATTGTACTAGCCGGGAATGCATCTGATCGATCACTATTGTTGGAAGAAAACATCGAGGAAGCAGACGTTTTTTGTGCTGTCACCAGTGATGATGAAGCCAACATCATGTCTTCAATGCTGGCTAAGAGTCTCGGCGCAAGAAAAGTTATCACTTTGATCAACAATCCCGCCTACGTTGATCTCATAGAAGGCCATGATATTGATATCGCCATTTCTCCACAGCAGGCAACTCTCGGTTCCATACTGACTCACATCCGCCGGGGGGATGTTGTCAAGGTTCATTCTCTTCGCCGGGGTGCAGCAGAAGCAATTGAGGCCATCGCTCATGGGGACGAAACCAGCTCGAAGGTCATTGGCAGATCCCTGGGCGATATAGAACTACCCTCAGGTACAAACATCGGCGCTATCGTTAGGGGTGAGAATGTCATTATTGCCCACGACGACGTCGTCATTAAACCAGATGATCACCTGATACTTTTCCTCGTCGACAAGAGTAAAATTCGAAGCGTCGAGAAACTGTTTCAGGCTCCACTCAGCTTTTTCTAGTCAATGCACCCAAAGGCAGCTTTTAGAATAGTGGGCAGTCTACTGATGATCTTCAGTACGACCATGCTCCCTCCCGTGCTGGTCTCCTGGATATTCGCAGATGGTGTGGCAACCATTTTCATCGATGCCTTTATATATACACTGGTTTCCGGGTGCATCCTCTGGCTCATTTTCCGAAAATATACAGACGAAATGAGAACTAGAGATGGATTTCTCATCACGGTTCTTTTCTACCTGGCCCTGGGCATCTACGGTAGCATCCCCTTCCTAGACCCGACGGGTGCTGGGCTTGATCTCCCGGATGCATTGTTTGAATCCTTTTCCGGATTCACAACCACGGGTGCAACGGTCATCACCGGTCTGGACGAGCTGCCGCAATCTATCCTCTACTACCGACAACAACTGCAGTGGCTAGGCGGCATGGGTATCATTGTCCTGGCAGTTGCGATCCTGCCCATGCTGGGTATAGGTGGCATGCAGCTTTATCGAGCGGAAACACCCGGTCCGGTAAAGGACAGCAAGCTGACACCCCGAATCAAGCAAACCGCAATTGCACTCTGGTCAATTTATCTTGGCTTGACGACGATCTGCGCGATCGCCTACTGGATAGCTGGAATGACTTTGTTTGACGCTGTCTGCCACAGTTTTTCAACGGTTGCCATCGGTGGTTTTTCAACCCACGATGCCAGCATCGCCTATTTTGATTCTCCACTGATTGAATCAGTGGCTATTGTCTTTATGTTGATCTCTGGGATTAACTTTGCTCTACATTTCTTCGCGGTTCGTGACCAATCAATACTGCACTATTTTCGTGATGACGAGGTGAAGTTCTACCTGGCCATACTTCTGGTCTCTACAGTGAGTGTTTCTGTACTACTTGTCTACTTTGACGTCGCGGAAGGAACAACCGCTTTCCGCCTGGCAGTTTTTGAAGTGGTATCCATCTTTACAACCACTGGATTTGCCATCGCGGATTTCAGCCAGTGGCCGAGCATCATACCCATCATGATATTTTTTGGTGCTTTCGCAGGCGCTTGCGCAGGTTCAACTGGTGGCGGCATGAAAGTGATGCGCTTCATGCTCATCTGTAAGCAGGCTCTTCGCGAAATTCATCGCCTGATACATCCCAATGCTGTGTTCCCCATTAAGGTTAACAAGCATCGGGTTCCTTCAAACGTAATTGAAGCTATCTGGGGGTTTTTCTCTATTTACGTTATCGTCTTTCTATTCATGGATCTGTCAATGATGGCCACTGGGATGGACTTCCTGACTGCATTTTCGGCTGTCGGCGCTGCGATCAACAACCTGGGACCGGGCCTGGGCGATGTCTCTGTGCACTATGGGAACATCACCAGCAGCGCGAAACTCCTGCTTTGTTTCACAATGGTTCTTGGCCGCCTTGAAATCTTCACCATCCTGGTGCTCTTTAGCCCCATGTTCTGGAAAAAGTAGAACCATTTAGCCTCGTACTGCTACAGCACCAATCAGTTGTTCACTTGTCCTTGAACAGTTTCCGGATTGTGGAATCAGGTACCGGACACCGCAGTTCCAAAGCCAGATTTCCGGAATGCCGGACCATCCTAAATTCCGATCCCTTCATGAATTATCCGGACTAGTGGAAAGCATCGGGTTTGTTAAAGCGGTAGACCCTTTTCTCCCCCGAAGGGCGTACCTTGAAGCGCTTATATTCCCACTGGTACTGCGCAGGTATTTCCTTAACACAGTTCTCCACGGTGGCGTTGATAGCGCGGACCGACAACTCTATATCTTTAGAATAGATGCCCTCGTCAACTGAACTGAACTTGATTTCAAATCGACCATCATCCAGCCGGATCACGCAGGCAGCAACAACCCGCGCCCGGGTTTTGAGTGCCAGTCGGCTAATTAGTTGATCTGTCAGGGCAGCATTGCCAAAAAAGGGCGCGTACAGCCCCCTGGCTGGTACCTGGTCCGGCAATATGGTGACCACCCCGCCATTTTTTAGCACACGATACAGTCTGGCTATTCCTTTGACATTGGTGGCAACAAGCTCATTGCCAAATCGACTACGCACTCTTTTCATGATCTTCTGAAGGTGGGGTTTACGTGGCGGTTGATACAGAGCAGTCATCTTGCCTCTGGTTGCAAAATAGGCATTAAACAGCTCCCAGTTACCCATGTGGGGCAACAGCACAATCGTGCCGTTGCCTCCATCGATTGCCTCATCCAGTAATTCGCTGGAGGAAACCCCGGCTATCCACTTTTCCAGCACACTACTGCCTGCCAACCAGGCAGCTGGTGTTTCCATCAAGGTTTGCCCGGTACTCTGCAGACTCTTCTTCACCAGTTTCATACGCTCTTCATCAGACAATTCTGGGAAGCACAACAGCAAATTGGCGACCGTCACCTGGTAAGCCCGCGTGCGGAACAGATAGCTCAAATGACCGACTATGCGACCCAACAACTGACTCACCCGCCTGGGCAGCCGGGCTAGAACTAACAGCAAAAAGTGTGAAAACCAACCTCGCATATATTTACATCGCTCTCTCAAAACATTCAATTCGCTACTACATGGAGATAATTGACCATCCCGGTTCATAATGCCAGTTGCATAAAATAAGCTCGAGTCTCCCGCCTAACCCGTAGCATCACCTTATACAATCACAACTGACATTAAGTAGTTGATCAGTGGTTCCCTAGGTATACTTACGCCCTATGCCGGGGCTAAATCGGCTCAAGGCAAGAGGACACGATGGCAGCCGTAAACACTTTTCAGGATCTGATCCTGTCACTGCAAAAATACTGGTCAGACCTTGGTTGCGTCATCATGCAACCATACGACATGGAGGTCGGCGCCGGCACTTTTCACCCAGCCACTTTTCTTAGAGCTATCGGTCCCGAAAACTGGCAGGCCTCCTATGTCCAGCCCTGTCGGCGACCCACAGATGGCCGCTATGGAGAGAATCCAAACCGATATCAGTATTACTACCAGTATCAGGTGGTAATGAAACCTTCGCCAGAAAATTTCCAGGATCTTTATCTGGATTCTCTTCGCCACCTGGGTATCGACCCCCTGGTCCACGATATCCGTTTCGTTGAAGACGATTGGGAATCTCCGACATTAGGTGCGTGGGGTCTGGGCTGGGAAGTCTGGATGGATGGCATGGAAATATCCCAGTTCACCTATTTCCAGCAGGTCGGTGGACTGGAGTGCTTTCCTGTCATGGGGGAAATCACCTATGGCCTGGAACGACTGGCCCTGTACCTGCAGGGTGTCGAGGATTTCAGGCAACTTGTCTGGACTCAGAAGGACGACCAGGTAGTCACCTATGCGGATGTCTACCTCCAATATGAAATAGAAATGTCCAGATTCAACTTCGACGAATCAAACGTGGCTGGGCTTTTTTCACAGTTTGACTTTTTTGAGTCAGAAACAAAACGGCTGCTGGAAACAGGCTTATCTCTACCTGCCTACGAATACGTCATGAAAGCATCTCACGTATTTAATCTGCTTGATGCCCGCCAGGCTATCTCTGTTACTGAAAGGCAGCGTTATATTCTTAGAGTTCGCACCCTGGCCAGAGGGGTGGCACAGACCTACTTTAAGTCACGATTGGATCTTGGCTTTCCCCTTTCAGACGCGAAGGCGAGGGATTATGTCCTACAGGAGACTGCCAATGCCAAATGATCACCTTCTGTTAGAGATTGGTACCGAGGAGCTCCCGCCGAAATCTCTGAAAAAGCTGATGTCGAGCCTGGAAAAAAATCTTTCAGAGCAACTTAACAGCGCTGGTTTCACTTTCACCGCGACCAGGAGCTTCTCTACACCCAGAAGACTTGCTGTCCTCATAGAGGATCTGGCCAACAAGCAAATTGATCAGCAAATCGAAAAAAGGGGACCAGCAGTATCTGCAGCTTTTGATGGGAATGGTGACCCAACAAAAGCTTTGCTCGGGTTCGCCCGATCATGTGGAGTAGAAGATCCAACTAGTTTGGAAAGACTTACATCCGAAAAGGGAGAGTGGGTGTTTTACCGAGGCGTGCAGGAGGGTAAGTATCTACACGACGAAATTGAGCTCCTGGTGACTAATTCTGTAGCGAACCTACCAATTGACAGAAATATGCGCTGGGGCAGTAAACGCCTCGAATTCGCCAGGCCGGTCCACTGGATAGTACTGATATATGGAAATGAAATTGTTCCCGCCAACATCCTGGGTAAGGCGACAGGTCGAACCAGCAGGGGACACCGATTCATGTCTGATGGCGAGTGTACAATTCCAAGTGCGAAAGACTACGCTGCCACACTAGAGAAAGCTTCTGTGATTGTTGACTTTGAACAACGCCAACAGCAAATTCTGAAACAGCTGGAAGATCAGGCTTCTTTCCTAGATGCCAACCTGGAACTTGATGAAGCCCTTCTCGAAGAAGTTACAGCACTGGTGGAATTTCCATGCGCCTTATCCGGTAGTTTCGAATCTGCTTTCCTTGAAATACCGGAGGAAGCGCTAGTTTCTGTAATGAAAAAGCACCAGCGCTATTTTCATCTGACTAACGACAAAGGTAAGCTGCTCCCAAATTTCATAACTGTTTCAAACCTTGCAAGCAAAGATCCCTCCATTGTAATTGCAGGCAACGAGAGAGTCATCAGACCTCGGTTAGCAGACGCTGCTTTCTTTTTTAGAAAGGATTCAGCGACGACCATGGAAGAAAAATTGGCTCGACTGCAGTCAATTGTGTTTCAGTCTGAGCTTGGTACTTTCTTTGAAAAAGCTGAGCGCATTTCTAAGTTAGCAGAATTTATCGCCAAGGAAACTGAAATAGATGAGATTGCTAGTAGCAGAGCCGGGCTACTTTGCAAAGCTGATCTCGTTTCTGAGATGGTAAATGAGTTTCCCGACTTGCAGGGCACTATGGGAGGTTATTACGCCACTAATGATGGTGAAGACGAAAATGTGTGCAGCGCCATCCGGCAGCACTACATGCCTAACTATTCTGGCGCAGACCTTCCGTCCAACCCGGTAGCAAGCTGTGTCGCTCTCGCTGACAAACTCGATACACTCGTTGGTTTATTCGCAATAGGGCAACCACCATCCGGTTCGCGCGACCCATTCGCCCTAAGGCGCCAAACACTGGGCATTGTTCGCATATGTATCGAGAACAAACTTTCGCTAGATATACGAACATCACTGCAAACTTCACTGGACCTACACCAGCACGAGTCTTCAACAGACGAGGTTTTTGACTATATCCTCGACCGGCTAGCCAACTGGTACGGTGAACTAGGGATTGATCAAGATGTTTTCAATGCAGTGCGGTACAGCCATGCGGGAATCACTGACCTGTTGGAGGCAGATCACAGAATCCGCTCAGTGCAGGACTTTCGCCAGCACCAACAGGCTACAAATTTAATTGAGGCCAATAAACGAGTCGCCAATATCTTAAAGAAAGCTGCTCTGGATACTCTTGAGCCCCCAGATCCCTCACTCTTCAGGGAGGTATCCGAGAAGAGCCTCGCAGATCAGGTAGAATCGACACAAAAGGTATTTTCTGAAGGCAGCCTTAACTACGAGGAAAAATTTCTACAACTTGCTCAGCTACAGCCTCATGTTGACAAATATTTTAATGATGTCATGGTGATGGCAGATGATGAAAGCCTAAAGAACAACCGTCTTGCTGCTCTGGCAGAGCTAAGGCTAATTTTTCTTGAGGTAGCGGATTTCTCACTGTTGCAATCCTGATCTGCAAAGGTAAAGCAGATGAATACACAAGATGAAAATGGTCGAATCGTTATCCTGGATCGCGACGGAGTCATCAACCAGGATTCGCCCGACTACATAAAGAGTCCGGAGGAATGGCAGCCCATACCCGGGAGTCTTGAAGCTATCGCTCTGTTGCACCAGAAGGGGTACAGCATTCACGTAGCAACCAACCAGGCAGGCGTCGGCCGTGGCCTCCTGACGGAATCCAGTCTAAGCGCCATTCATGACAAAATGTCGACGATGATTGCTGCAGCAGGTGGAAAACTATCCAGCATTCACTACTGCCCCCACCACCCGAAGGACAAGTGTAAGTGCCGCAAGCCGGCGCCCGGTCTCCTGTACGAGATCGCAACTGAATCAGGTATCGATATTACACAAATACCCTACGTTGGTGATTCTCTTAAGGATATACAGGCGGCGGAAGCAGCAGGCTGTAAAGCTGTTCTGGTTCTAACGGGAAATGGGGCCGAAACAAGGAAACACAGACCCGGACTTGATCATGTCTATGACGACTTACTTGCTTTCGCGAAGAAACTAATAGCGATATAAATCAATTATACGTCAAGATTAGCAACCGCCAGGGCATTCTCCTCGATAAACTGACGTCGGGGTTCAACCTGGTCACCCATCAGTGTTGTGAACACCTGATCCGCAGCAATGGCATCCTCGATGGTTACCCGCAGCATCGTCCTGGTTTCAGGATCCATGGTGGTTTCCCACAGCTGGGAAGGATTCATCTCTCCAAGTCCCTTAAAGCGCTGCCTGGACTGACCCCGCTGGGCTTCTGACTGCAACCAGTCCAGTGCACTCTCCAGGTTCTCCACGGGTTCGGACTTGTCCCCTTTGGTTACAATCCCTGATTTGGAGACAACCCTGGACATGCGATCACCAAATAGAGCAAATTCTCGATAGTCCGCTGATGCAAAAAAGTCCCGATCAAAAACATACTCCCGGCGTATTCCATGATTTACCACCGCGACACACGGGTAAAACTGATGCCGTTCCTGATCCTCACTCAGTTCAAAAATGTACTGCGCTCCATTTAGGTTTTCCTGTTGAACTCGCTGATCGAGCAAATCAAGCCATTCACGAACCGTAGCTTCATCCGCCAGCTCATCGAGATCTAGTTTTCGAATATAGGGAAGCTGCTTCAGTACAAGGAGCGGATAGACTCTGTCGAGGCGTTTCATGTGCTCCTGAATTTCATAGTAGGACAGCGCCAGGTTCCTCAGGTCAGCACCCGATATCGGCGTTGCTCCTTCCGATGGAATAATGAAAGCATCATCCAGCGCAAGTTCCAGTACATATTCAGTGAGTTCATGTTCGTCCTTAATGTACTTCTCCTGCTTGCCACGTTTAACCTTGTACAGAGGCGGCTGAGCTATAAGCACATGACCACGTTCAATGAGCTCTGGCATATGACGAAAAAAGAATGTGAGTAATAAAGTCTTGATGTGGGCACCGTCAACATCGGCATCTGTCATGATGATGATATGGTGGTATCTCAGCTTGTCGGCGTCAAATTCTTCCCGGCCAATACCACATCCTAGTGCCGTTATGAGGGTTCCAACCTCTGCTGATGACAGCATTTTGTCAAATCTGGCCTTCTCGACATTGAGTATCTTTCCCTTCAAGGGCAGTATCGCCTGATACTTCCTGTCACGGCCCTGTTTTGCTGAACCACCAGCCGAGTCACCCTCCACCAGGTATATCTCTGATAGAGCCGGGTCCTTCTCCTGGCAGTCAGCAAGCTTTCCCGGTAAACCGGCTATATCCAGCGCTCCCTTGCGCCGTGTCATTTCCCGCGCTTTTCTCGCGGCTTCCCTGGCCCTCGCTGCATCAATCATTTTCTGAACTATGGCCTTGGCTTCCTGCGGTTTCTCCAGCAGGTAGGATGTGAAGTGTTTACCCATCTCCTGTTCTACAGCTGGCTTCACCTCTGAGGACACGAGTTTGTCTTTGGTTTGTGAAGAAAACTTCGGCTCCGGTACCTTGACTGAAATAATCGCTGTAAGTCCTTCCCTCGCATCATCCCCCGAGGTGCTGACCTGTGCCTTTTTGCCCATGCCTTCCTTTTCAATGTAGTTATTCAAGGTACGAGTTAAAGCTGCCCTGAAACCCTGCAGGTGTGTTCCACCATCACTCTGCGGAATATTGTTGGTATAGGCATACAGGTTTTCCTGATATGAATCATTCCATTGCAGGGCAATCTCCACAGAAATGCCGCCTTCGTGATCAGATTGAAAGTGAAATACGTCGTTAAGGGATGTCTTATTTTGATTTAGATACTCGACGAAAGCTTTTAGTCCACCTTCATACTCGAAGTTTTCTGACTTGCCACTACGCTCATCAGTCAATTTGATCAACACACCAGAGTTTAAAAATGATAGCTCCCGTAGCCGTTTTGCCAGAATATCGTAATGAAACTCAATATTGTTAAAGATCTCCGGCGATGGCTTGAATCGACATTTTGACCCTGTCTGGTCGGTTTCTCCAACAACCTTCAGTGGTGCCTGAGGGTTACCATCATGGTAAACCTGCTCCCACACCTTGCCATCTCGCCAGATTGTCAAAATCAGTTCCGAAGACAGCGCATTAACGACTGATACCCCGACCCCGTGCAGGCCACCCGATACCTTGTAATTGCTATCATCAAATTTCCCACCGGCGTGTAACACGGTCATGATGACTTCTGCTGCGCTAACTCCCTCTTCCTCATGGATATCTGTGGGTATGCCGCGGCCGTCATCTGTAACTGTGACAGATTCGTCCGGATGTATAATCACCTCAATCTTTGAACAGTAACCTTCCAGAGCCTCATCTATGGCGTTGTCGACCAGCTCCTGTACCATATGGTGCAGCCCCGTCCCGTCATCGGTATCACCAATGTACATGCCCGGTCTCTTTTTTACGGCATCCAGCCCCTTAAGTACCGTGATACTGCTGGAATCGTAAGTTTTTTCATCTGTCATTCAATCTTCTCCTCGCTGCTTCACGGAACCATGTTCCACGTGAAACAATTTGCTACCTTCTCCACCCCAGGATTCAATGAGCCTATCTTGCTCTATGCCTGTGGCGAGAACCTGCCTACCTGTCGATCTCAAGTAAGTACACATCCGTGCTTGATGCTGCAGATCCAACTCAGAGCCCAGGTCATCGACCAGGTATATGAGATTGCCAGCCCTGGCATCATTCAACATGGCCCCTTGGCTGATAACCATAGTCCAGGAAATTACCTTGAGTTCACCGCGAGAACATGAGCCGATAGCATCCTCACCGGCTACCTCTATTCTAACATCAGCGCGCTGAAAACCGCGCTGTGTGAACCCTCTTTTTCGATCACTTTCGTCATCTTTTTCATACAATTCCAGTAATTGCTGATCATGATTCCAGCCCCGGTAGTATTTGAACGAAATATCAGGCAATTCGGTCATCCGCATACAGTTTTGCAGGAAAATCTCACCGTATTCCGTGCTAAAGGCTGCTCTGATTTTGTCCAGCTGTTCTGAATATCCAACCAGCTCCCGTGTCCAAATACCCAATTCATCCGCTGGCGCATGCCTGCGCAGCAATTCATTGCGTTGCCGCAAACATCTATTGGCATTTCCCCAGACCTCAGTGAAGGAAGGTTCCACGTGAAACAATCCCCAATTCAAGAATCGCCTTCTGATCCCTGGCGGTCCCAGCAGTAGATTGACCGTATCCGGTCCAATGACAAGGGTTGGTAAAAGGTTGGCTAAATCCGTGGCACGTTTTACGTCATTTCCATCAACACGAATTTCCCGTTCACCTCCCCGTCTTCTCTGTACACCGATTGTATGTCGTGATGGAAGGGATTCGATAACACCGCGGACCAGGCACTCATCCTGTCCCCTTGAAATTAACGGCTCGATTGTGTGACCCCTGTAGGACCTGGCGGCACCCAGGATATAGACCGACTCGAGCAGGCTCGTCTTACCGCTGCCATTACCGCCATAAATCAGATTGGTTCCGGCACTGAGTTCCAGGGTAGCCTGACGAATATTTCTAACGCCCGTTACATCCAGCCGGGCCAGGCTCATAACTTCATTGGCATAACCACGTAAAGGGTATCTTCATTATCAGGGTCTTCGAGGAGCGCGCTGCTGTTCCCATCATGAAGAGTCAGCTTGACTTTATCACTCTCCAAAACACCCAACACATCCTGCAGATAGCTGACGTTGAAGCCTATTTCGATGCCCTCTCCGTCATATTCTACCGATACCGTCTCCTCTGCTTCCTCCTGCTCCGGGTTATTAGCAGACAACTGGATAGATCCTTTACTGAGTATTACCCTGATACCGCGGAATTTTTCGTTTGAGAGTATTGCTGTACGATTGAGAGCCTGGCGCAATTCAACCCTGTCCGCAAAAATGATCTTGTCACCATTCCTTGGAATCACCCTCTCGTATTCTGGGAATCGACCATCTACCAGTTTCGAGGTCAAGGTGTAATCCCTGGATGAAACACAGACATGACCGGCACCCAGAGAAATTTCTACATCCCCCTCCAGTTCATTCAACAAGCGCTGTATTTCCACAATCCCTTTTCTCGGCACAATGACTTGCCGCATTTCATCGTTCTCAGTTTTTACCGTTAGATTCCCCATAGCCAAGCGATGACCATCGGTTGATACAGATCTTATACGGCCACTACCAATCTCTATTAGCATGCCATTCAGAAAATAACGGACATCCTGCTGAGCCATGGCAAAACCGGTGCTATCCAGTAATTTCTTGAAGGCTTTGCTCTCTACCGTCGACGACATTTCAGAAGCAGTACTGTCGACCGCAGGAAAATCATCTGCGGGTAAAGTTGACAGGTTTGATCGGAATCTGCCGGACTTGATCTCCAGCCTCTGATCGTTGAGCCCAAACTCTATTTCAGCTTTTTCGGGAATTTCTCGACAAATATCCACCAGCTTTCTTGCTGGCACGGTAATTTCACCGGCGCTGGCTCCCTCTAACTCCACCCTGCCCACCAGCTCGACTTCCAGATCCGTACCGGTCATCGACAGCTGATTTTCAGTTACCTGCATCAGCACATTCGCCAGCACTGGAAGCGTCTGTCGACGCTCTACGACACCAGCTACCTGCTGTAAAGGTCGCAAAAGGACTTCTCGATTAATTGAAAATTTCATAGGACACCACCAGGTATGTGCACCGATATGTTAGTAAGCGCTTACACTAACCCTAACTCAACTATAGCATCATTGGGCTGATAACATAGCGAGAGTTTATATCATCAGGGTCTGTCAATAAACAAGCGCTATTCGCATCCGTTAACTCCATGCGCATCTTTTCTCCTTGCATGACCGTCAAGGTCTCGATGAGATAGCCAACATTAAAGCCTATTTCCAATGGCAATCCACTATAGTCGACGGTAACAGTTTCTTCGGCCTCCTCCAGCATGGGGTTATTTGCATGCATCCCAAGTTTTCCAGGTTCTAGTAATAGCCTGACATTCCGATACAACTCATTTGAAAGAATTGCTGTTCGGCTAAGTGCTTCCTTTATTAGTAAGCGGTCACCCACCAGTATCTTGTCTCCCCCTTCTGGAATCGCCCGGGTGTAATCGGGATAGGTGGCATCTATCAACTTGCTTGTTAAAGTGGCCTGCGCACAATGAACCTGCATATGATTGCTGGAAAAGCTCATCTTCACTTCCTGATCGCCGCCATCCTGAACTAGTCTTGAGAGTTCATTCACTCCCTTGCGGGGAACAATGAACTGCTGACTTGATCCAGTCTCAACCTCATCAACATAGCTGGTGGCCAGTCGCTGGCCATTGGTTGCAACGAACCTCACCAGGCTGCCTTCCGCTTCAAGTAACAAACCATTGAAAAAGTAACGAACATCCTGTTGAGCCAGCGCAAAACTGGTCTTATCCAATAGTTGCTGCAATACACCGGCGGCTAGTACAAAAGTGACATCATATGAGTCCATTTCGACATTCGGGAAATCCACCACAGGCAGGGTGGCTAGCTGCGACTTAAAGGTTCCACTCTTTATCGCCAGCCGGCCTTCCTTTAGCGAGCAATCGACAATGGCGGCTTGCGGTAAACTTTTGCAAATGTCCAACAACTTCCTTGCGGGTACAGTAATTTCACCAACTTCATCACTACTGAAAGCATCAGTACGTGCGATCAATTCTACTTCCTGATCGGTACCGGTCATACTTAGGGTATTGTCTTCAATGGCAATCAGCAAATTAGACAATATCGGCAGGGTCTGCCTGCGCTCTACAACATTAGTGACGACCTGCAAGGGCTCGAGTAGCGCTTCACGATTTATTGAAAACTTCATTCGCTGCAGAGCAATCAGGCGGTGAGTAAGCGCAGCAAATTACGGTAGTCTTCATTGATCTCTGGCTTACTTTCTCTAAGCTCTTCAATTTTTCGGCAGGCATGCAGCACCGTGGTATGGTCCCTGCCGCCAAAAGAATCACCTATTTCCGGTAAACTGTGGTTGGTCAGTTTTTTAGCCAATGCCATTGCCAGTTGCCTTGGTCTGGCTACAGATCGATTACGCCTTTTTGAGAGTAGATCGGCAATCCTTATTTTGTAGTAGTCCGCAACGGTCTTCTGAATGTTGTCGATGCCGACTTGTCTGTCCTGTATGGCAATAAGATCCCGCAGCGATTCACGAACCTGCTCTATTGAGATTTGGCGGTCAGTGAACCTTGCGTTAGCAATAACTCGTTTCAGCGCTCCTTCCAACTCCCGTACATTTGACCGGATTCGCTCTGCGATGAAAAAAGCTGGATCATGCGGAAGAACCGTCTGCTCCAGTTCGGCTTTCTTCATCAGAATCGCTATCCTGGTCTCCAACTCCGGGGGTTCAACCGCCGCAGTCATGCCCCAGACAAAACGGCTCTCCAGTCTCTCCTCCAGTCCCTGTATCTCCTTTGGGTAACGATCGCAGGTTAATACTATTTGCCTGCTATCTTCCTGTAACCTATTGAAAACATGGAAGAATTCCTCCTGTGACTTGGATCCTTTGGCTAGAAACTGAATATCATCCATAAGTAAAACATCAACAGACCGGTAGTACTGGGTGAAGTCCGACATGGTGCCATGCTCAATCGCTCTAACCATGTCTTCCATAAAACGCTGGGAATACATGTAAGCTACTTTTAGATTGGGGTGCTTTTCAATGATGGAATTACCCACGGCATGCATCAGATGGGTCTTTCCTAATCCTGATCCACCGTACAACAGCAAGGGGTTGTAAGATGCTCCGCCAACGTTTTCTGACACCTGCATGGCCGCTGCCCACGCCATTTCATTTGAACTGCCAGAAACAAAGGTATCAAAAGTGAAATCCTTGTTCAGTTCCAACAAGGGATAGAAATTCTCCCTGGCCGCAAGGCTGATATCCAACGCTTCCTGTCTGTCAGTGTTGGCCTTACGAGCCCTGCCACTACTACCAATCTCCAGAATTACCTCTGTAGAACCCTGTACCTCCAGCAACTCCTTTATCCGACTCAGAAACTGATCGTTGACTCGATCACGGATATATCTATTTGGTGCCAACAAAGTCACATTAGAACCGCCAGCGGTCACCTGAAGTGGTTTAATCCATGTGTTGTATTGTTGTGAAGATAATTCATCTTCAAGAATTTGTAGGCATTTATGCCAGATTGTTGCCCCCACAGAACCCTCACTCTTAGCTTTATTTTTATAATGTTTTAAGAAATCTTTGTTAAAGCACGGCCTTTTTTTATAAAGCGCATTTGGATTTCGAGCGAGACAGCAAAGAAGTTCTATACGGTCTGATCTTCTCTATTTCCAGCCTCGAATACTAACGCCTTTGACTGCCTCAAGCCAAGCATTGGTAGACAAATAACCGAAAAAAACTCTATATTTTTCAATAATTTATACATGAACCCACTCAATAATTAGTTACTAACCTGTGGGTAACCTGTGTATAAAAAGTGTTGTCCCAACCTATGGCAAAGAGCGGTGGATAAAACCGTGTTTAGTCCCCAACATATCAACACCCTCTATGCCACAAATACATAATCGGCCACCATCCTTATTAAGTAGCTAACCCCTTGAAATAGGACCAGAATACCGACTAATCCACAGAAAAATCATCACTAATAAAAACAACAATAATAAATTTATATATAATTAGATAATATTAAGAGCGAGCTACCATCACAAGCTTATTAGGTAAAATGAATTGTCTGATTGACTGTAATTGGGTTCTTCATTAGAATCGCCGCTCCTTTTTAGACCCATTCTGACTGGTGCAGGCAAATGAAAAGAACTTTCCAACCAAGTAATTTAAAAAGAAAGCGAAGGCATGGATTCCGTTCCAGAATGTCCACTAAGGCTGGCCGTCTGGTTTTGAAGAGACGAAGAGCAAAGGGCCGTAAAGTTCTCTCAGCCTAAGCTTTTCTGCTTACCGGGCATGACTAATGGCCGACCAGGGTTTCCCCACCTCGAAAAGACTAAATAATTCGAAAGAATTTGATGCAGTTTTCAAATCTAATCAATTCCGGGTGAGTAGTCCCGAAATACTTTTACTCGCCCGCAGGAACAACGTGAAACAAAATAGATTGGGCATGGTCGTTGCTAAGAAAAATACAGCAAAGGCGGCCAGTAGAAACAGGCTGAAGAGACTAATTAGAGAAGTATTCAGAAGGGTATCACCTGCTTCACTTGATATTGTCATCTTGACCAGGTCAGGTACAAATGGGAAATCAACGCAAGCACTCAATCAGATCCTGGTTGGGGCGTTTGCAACTGTCGTTGAGAAGTCCAGTCAACAAACTGTGTTGGAAACGTGAAGGTTTTTCTACTCAAGATTATTTGGATATACCAGGCGACTTTGAGTGGTTTCCTGGGCCAGCGGTGTCGGTTCTACCCCAGTTGTTCTGAATATGCGAGCGAATCAATTAGCAGGTTTGGAATCCTGAAGGGGTGTACTTTGGCGGTTAGACGGGTGTGTAAATGCCATCCTTTCGACCCGGGTGGGGTCGATCTGGTACCAGACCATATATGTGAAGAGCGGGAGCAGTAGTGGACATTCAGAGAATAGCAATACTGCTCGGACTGGCTGTTACATCGTATCTTCTTATTTTAGCGTGGAACGAAGATTATGGCAGTAATGCTGAGTCTTTGAATGAAGTTATCCCTGAGGAAACATCTGACCTTTCTACTCCTTTAGATGACGTACCAGAAGCGATTGTTTCAAACGACATTCCTGATGTTGTGCCACTGGTCGATGTTACAAAAACAGAAGTCCCGGTAAAGTTGAGTACGCGCCATCATGTTAGCGTTAGATCAGATGTGCTTGATCTCACTATTGATTTGCAGGGTGGAGATATAGTTCGTGCCGCCCTGCCCTCTTATCCAGTAGCGCTGGATACGCCAGAAGTCCCGTTTTTGTTGGTTGATCCAAGAAACTCCTATGCAGCTCAGAGCGGTTTGATTGGCCCAGACGGTGTAGATAAATCAGGGAAAAGGCCACTATATAGTTCCTCTAAAAGTCATTATGAGCTTAACGGTAGTGATTCGATGGAAGTGGATCTTAATTATCGGACCGAAGCTGGGGTTAACATTACGAAAAAGTTTATCTTCAAGCAGGGAGACTATCTTGTAGAAGTTAAATACTTTGTTGAAAACTTGTCCAATACTGATTTACAGGTAGCCTTTTTTTCTCAGATAAAGAGAGACGGGGAGGAACCTAGAAACGTTGATACTAATAGTATGGGTTTACGTCCTTTTATTGGCGGTGCTGTTCGGACACATGATGAACTCTATAAGAAATTGAGTTTTGACGATATTGCTGACGATAGTTTTAAGGTGAAAATCAATGGCGGCTATATCGCGATGGTTCAACACTATTTTGTCAGCGCCTGGGTACCTGACGGAGAGACAGAGGTTTCTTATCAGGTAAGGAAACTACCTAATCAGGATATTTATTTGTTAGGTTTTACCACACCCGTCATCACCGTGGCGAAGAACTCTACTGGGCAGATAGGTGCGCAGTATTACGTAGGTCCAAAAGATCAGTATAGGCTTGAACAAATCGCTGAAGGACTCAATTTAACGGTGGATTACGGATTTCTATGGTGGCTGGCACAGCCGCTTTTCTACCTGCTGACGCTAATTCACGGAATGTTCAATAACTGGGGTGTGGCGATTATTCTGCTTACGGTTATTGTAAAAACGCTGCTATTTCCTTTGTCTGCTGCCAGTTTTAAGTCGATGGCAAAAATGCGCAAGCTGCAGCCAGAGATGGCTCGTTTGAAGGAAAGGCATGGCGATGATAAACAGCAGTTCTCGCAAGCCATGATGGAGTTGTACAAGAAGGAAGGAGCGAATCCGTTAGGAGGATGCTTTCCTATTCTTTTACAAATGCCGGTATTTCTAGCACTTTACTGGACGTTGATGGAGAGCGTGGAATTACGACAGGCGCCTTTTGCCCTATGGATCAATGATCTTTCGGTTATGGATCCCTATTTTGTTCTACCCATATTAATGGGTATTTCAATGTACCTGACGCAAATGCTGCAGCCTGAACCCCCTGATCCAGTACAGGCTAAAGTTTTCAAAATGATGCCTATCATGTTTACCTTCTTTTTCCTTTGGTTCCCCTCTGGGTTGGTTCTCTACTGGTTGGTAAACAATATACTTTCCATAATGCAACAGTGGTTTGTAACACGTCAGATCGAAAAGGGTGGCTAGTTCCTGTCAGTAAATGGAGGACTTTGGCCAAGTTTCGCAACACTACAATAACGTTAGATATATAAATTAATCACTTATGAAGTAAGGGGCCGCCCAGGATAGCCCGCTCTATGTCAAGAAACGGACGAGAACTAGCTAGAGGCGAACAGGGATGAGTGAGAAGCCCCCTGTTTTGGAGGATACGATAGTGGCTCAGGCCACACCACCGGGCAGAGGTGGAATCGGCGTAGTGAGGCTGTCAGGGAACAAAGTCCAGGATATATGCCAAGCCATTACAGGGTCGCTACCAGTACCTAGATTTGCCGCTATTAGTGATTTTCGTGATGGCGATCGGTCCGTTATTGATAGGGGACTGGTAATTTATTTCCCCAAACCAGCATCTTTTACCGGTGAGCACGTACTCGAATTACATGGCCATGGTGGACCGGTCGTTATGAGACTGCTACTAGACAGATGCGTGCGGTTAGGAGCGAGGATAGCTGCCCCCGGGGAATTCACACAAAGGGCTTTTCTGAACGATAAAATTGATCTTTCTCAAGCGGAGGCTATTGCTGATCTGATAGATAGTGCCAGTAAAGCTGCTGCTAAAAGCGCTGTACGATCAATGCAGGGTGAGTTCTCAAACCAGATTGAAAAACTAACCGAGAAAGTAACCCTGTTAAGAATGTATGTTGAGGCAGCAATCGATTTCCCTGAGGAAGAAATTGATTTTCTTGGTGACAAGAAAGTGCAGGGAATGTTGAAGAGCATTCTTTCAGAATTTGACGAGGTGACGGAAAAGGCTACCCAGGGTGCACTGTTGAGAGAAGGCGTGAGCCTGGTACTGGCAGGTCGACCCAATGCAGGGAAATCAAGCCTGATGAATTCGCTCACTGGCAAAGAGGTGTCAATTGTTACCGATATAGCCGGGACAACCCGGGACATAGTCGATAACTATATTCATCTGGATGGCCTGCCTCTCAGGCTAATTGATACTGCCGGGCTACGTTCCGGCAGTGATGTGATAGAGGTAGAAGGCGTAAAACGCGCTCATGGCGAAATCAGAAACGCAGACCATGTGATTCTTATTGTCGATTGTTTCGCCTACAGGGGAGAATTGGCTGCAGCGGCGGAAGCGCTGCGTGGCGAAGTGCCGGGTGAAATGCCCGTTACCGTAGTAGTGAATAAGATAGATCTGAATCCGGACTGGCAGCGGGAACTTGATGGAGTCCCCGAGGGTTGGGTTCCCGTCTCCGCCAAGACCGGCGAAGGAATAGGTTGCCTTAGAGAGCACCTTAAACAGGCGTTAGGCTTCATCGCGGTTGAGGAGGGAACTTTCATAGCAAGGACCCGTCATCTGGATGCGCTGGCAAGGGCAAGAATCTCAGTCGAAACGGGGGGAAGGCACCTTGTGGAAGCGGGTGCCGGTGAATTACTGGCTGAAGAATTGAAGTTGTGCCAGCAGGCACTGGGTGAAATTACCGGGATAGTTACCAGTGATGATCTTCTTGGCAGGATTTTTTCGAGTTTCTGCATAGGTAAATGATTAAGCAGACTGGTTCCGGCCTGTAACAGCTATCGTACTTCGAAAGCGAATAACTTCATACGTGGACATCCTGGCTTTCAATCGTATACTGCATCCCCTTTTCCTCGCATTTAATGGCTTGACGGCTGTTTGCCTTACTTGGCATGGCAATGATGGTTAGTGCAACAAATTTTGATGTAATCGTCGTGGGTGGTGGTCACGCTGGCACTGAGGCCGCTCTGGCATCAGCCCGTAGTGGCTCAAAGACATTGCTGGTGACTCAAAATATTGAAACCCTCGGGCAGATGTCCTGCAACCCGGCAATTGGCGGAATTGGTAAAAGCCACCTGGTAAAGGAGATTGATGCGCTGGGCGGGGTGATGGCCTTAGCGGCTGATCATTCGGGTATCCACTTTCGTGTTTTGAACGCGCGCAAGGGGCCAGCCGTAAGAGCAACGCGGGCGCAGGCCGACAGGCAGCTGTACAGGGCATATATTCGCCATGCACTCGAGAATCAGCAGAATCTTAAGCTTTTTCAGCAGTCAGTGGACGATCTGATTATCGGTGATGGGCGAGTTACCGGTGTAGTAACGGACACTGGATTGAGATTTACTGCCCCGGCCGTAGTGTTGACAGTTGGTACCTTCCTTGGAGGGATTATCCATGTGGGCATGGACAAGCAGCCAGGTGGCCGAGCCGGCGATCCTCCTTCAAACCGACTGGCGGATCGCCTCAGAGAACTGCCCTTTTCAGTTGATCGACTAAAAACAGGGACGCCGCCACGGATTGATGGCAACACCGTTGATTTCTCGGAACTCGAAGAGCAACCCGGCGATGAGCAACGACCTGTCATGTCCTATATGGCTAGCAGAGACGATCACCCGCGTCAGGTCCCCTGCTTTATTACCCACACCAATGAAGAAACTCACGAGCTTATTCATTCGGGTCTTGATCGTTCACCGCTTTATACGGGGGAAATCGCTGGCGTTGGTCCGCGCTATTGCCCGTCAATTGAAGACAAGATAGTGCGATTTGCCGATAAGTCCTCTCATCAGATTTTTATCGAACCAGAGGGGCTGAACACGACTGAACTTTATCCAAATGGTATTTCAACCAGTCTGCCATTTGATGTCCAGCAGGCGTTCGTAAGGACCATAAAGGGTTTTGAGAACACGCATATCACCAGGCCAGGTTACGCTATTGAGTATGATTTCTTTGAGCCAAGGGATTTGAAGAATTCACTTGAAACCCGCCATTTGCCTGGTCTGTTTTTTGCGGGGCAGATTAATGGCACAACCGGCTACGAAGAAGCCGGAGCCCAGGGGCTGATAGCAGGGATAAACGCCGCCAGGCTAGCCAAAGGAGAAGAAGCCTGGAGTCCGCGAAGAAATGAAGCCTATATGGGTGTACTTGTGGATGACCTGATAACAATGGGAACTCGGGAACCCTACCGTATGTTTACCAGCCGCGCGGAATACAGGCTTATCCTCCGTCAGGATAACGCCGACAGGCGGTTGACTGAGCAGGGAAGAGAACTGGGTCTGATTGATGAACAGCGATGGCGATATTTTTGTGAGAAGGAGGAGGCAATTCAGCGTCAGGCAGGTGTATTGAGCAAAACCTATGTGCATCCTGGTGATGCAGCAGTCGAGACGTTACTGGGACAGGCGCTAAATCGAGACCACAGCCTACTTGGGCTGTTGAAGCGTCCTGGCGTCACCGTAAATGAGCTGATGAATGCCGCGAAACTGGATTCTTTGAGAGAGGAAGTGGCCGAACAGATTGAGATAGATTGTAAGTATGAGGGCTACATTGTAAGGCAGCAGGAGGAAATTGATCGGGTTATGGCCCAGCAGGAAATGGCGATACCGGATTCCATCGAATATGGCACAATTAGCGGTCTTTCCAATGAAGTGTGCCAGAAGCTGGAATCAGTCCGGCCAGCGACCATTGGCCAGGCAGGGCGGGTAGCAGGAGTAACTCATGCAGCGATCTCCCTGCTACTAGTCTACTTGAAGAAACAGTATTTGATGGAATCACAGGGCAAGCAAGGCACTTCCAGGCCACTAAAGTTGGGCAGATGAAGATTGTCGACCTGATTCAGACTGGAGTTGACCAGCTTCCATTTCCTCTAGCAGATACGCTTGTTTCCAAGTCGACCGCATTCATTGATCAGCTCTGTCGATGGAATGAAGTTTATAACCTGACAGCGGTTCAGGTACCGGAGGAAATGGTAGTGCGGCACCTCCTGGATTCGTTATCGATAGCGCCCTTTATAGAAGGCAGTAGAATCATAGATGTTGGTAGTGGGGCAGGTTTGCCGGGTATCCCCCTGGCGATTCTCTATCCGGCCAAAAAATTTGTACTGCTGGACTCGAACGGGAAAAAGACACGCTTCATGACACAGGCCGTGATTGAGCTGGAATTGGAAAATGTAGTGGTGGTGCAGGATCGAGTAGAGCAATACCACGGTGAGAAATTCGACCAGGTACTATGCAGGGCATTTGCTTCGCTGGAAACTATTGCGGAAAAAGTGTCCCACCTGCTTCACAGTCAGGGAAATGTTCTGGCTATGAAGGGTAAGCAGGACCACGATTCCGCGCTTGCACAGGCTTCCCCCCTGCAGGTGACTCGGGTAATTCCTATTGAGGTACCGTTGCTTGATGCAGAGAGATGCCTGGTCGAACTTAAATATCGAGAAACCAGATGAGTATTGTACTGGCAGTTGCTAACCAGAAGGGCGGAGTCGGCAAGACAACCACCAGTGTTAATCTGGCGGCTTCCCTGGCCGCGATGAAAAGAAAGGTGCTGCTGGTAGATCTTGATCCCCAGGGAAATGCCACCATGGGTAGCGGCATAGACAAGCGTGATGTGGAAAGCTCTGTGTATGAGGTTCTGCTTGGTATGACAACCATCGCCGAGGCTGGGATTGACGCTGAAGCTGCAGGTTATGATCTGCTTGCGGCTAACTCGGCGCTGACTGGTGCTGAAATTGAACTGCTGGACATGCCAGAGAGGGAATATTGTCTAAAGAAGTCTATCGAAGAGATACGGCATGGATACGACTTCATCATTATAGACTGTCCACCCTCCCTGAGTTTGTTGACGGTCAATGGCCTGGTTGCTGCAGATGGTGTCGTGATACCGATGCAATGTGAGTACTATGCACTTGAAGGATTGTCTGCTTTGATCGACACCATTGACAGAATTACCATGCAGCTAAATCCAAGTCTGTATATAGAGGGCATTATTCGCACCATGTACGACCCAAGAAACAGCTTAACCCGTGAGGTATCTGCTCAGTTACTGGAGCATTTTGGCGATAGGGTTTATCGCACGGTAATACCGAGAAACGTTCGCCTTGCTGAAGCCCCAAGCTATGGCATACCGATACTTTTCTATGACAAGCAGTCCAAGGGGTCCAAGTCATACCTGGCGCTGGCAGGAGAGCTGGTAAGACGCGATGCGAAGAGCATAGGGGGACCGAATGGCGCCTAAAAGAAGAGGGCTGGGCAAGGGGCTTGATGCGCTACTTGGTCCTAAACCGAATGCGATCCCTCCGCGGCAACAGTTACATGAAATACCCATCGAGTGG